>Ga0209700_103998_pt1 | contig 27359 bp, 8 predicted proteins | sample SiratroredBW_FD_187528 | JGI IMG/M metagenome (GOLD analysis project Ga0209700, IMG submission 187528) | Root nodule microbial communities of legume samples collected from California, USA - Siratro red BW (SPAdes) (version 2) | ecosystem: Host-associated > Plants > Roots > Nodule | place: USA... | reverse complement strand
TATTTATGTATATATATATATATATATATATATATATATATATATATTAACTTTTAAATTAACAAGATTTTTTTTGTAATAAAACTAATAATTAACTTGGCCTGTATAACTTCATAACTCGGCAACATGATTAATTTAAGACTTATATTTGATGAAGTAAAAGGGAAATAAGCATTAAATTGACACCTATAATTAAAATAGCACTGAAAAATAAAGTAACAAAGAAAATAAAAAAAAGAGTTGCAATGAGAACATTATCTCAAGAGAAATGAACATAGCTAAAAGGAAATAAATGACAAGAGCTTGAGATGAATGAAAACATCATACAAATTATTGTATAAATATATTCAAAAAATTTATTTTATTACATTGATCAAATCAACTATACAATTTTTTTATTTTCATTTTCTTTCTTTCAATTCAAATAATCTCATTTTGTATTTTTCACTATTTTTAATAAAAAACATCAATTATATCATCCAACAAAATAATTCTTATAGATGTGTATATATTTTTAATAAACTTTAACAAAATTTTAATAATGACTATTAAGAAATAAGGAATCAATTTTAAAGAAAAAGATGTACAAAATAAATTAAATTTTATAATCGAATACTTTATAATTTAATATTTGATTTTACTTAAACATGATGTTAACCCAACAAAAAAGTAAAGAATTTTCAGTTACATGTAACAAGATTCTCCCGAGCATATTTAAATACCAAACTCAATTTAGACTGTTTTATGTATAGTTTGGGGAAAGTCCAGCTTTCAAAAATCAGGAAAGCTAAAACTAACTAATTACAATTTTAATCATTAATTTTTTCAAATTATTATTATAATATTCTCCCTTCTAAAACATATAACATATTAATTATTACACTAATTTATTTAATTTTAATTTATAAGATCTAAAATGTCAAATCAACTTTAATTGTTAGTAAGATATGAAAGAAATAAGCCAATACAAATTAGTATTAATCATTCAATGTGCAAGAAAGAAAAAAAAAAATAAAAGAAGAATCACCATTTCCCATTTATTTTATTCGATATTTTTTATTTCACTTCAAATAAATATCTTCTAACTTGTTTTATTTTCTTTTGGACATGTCTTCATATTGTGGTTCAATTTATTTTTTTCTTAGTATGAACCAAAACATGAAACTTAATAAGGGGTTTAATGTGGACCCCACTGTGAACTTGCCTAAAGAAAGGGCCAAAAGTTGAAACAATAGATGATGTATAGTCAATCATCAGATGACAGTGTAACTGGGCATGCAATCCAATCCACACAGACAGACAAGACATGAAATTTGTCCCTTTCTATCCTTTTCCTTTTATAGCTTAACCATTTTTATCATTCCCATTATTCTATTTCATATTTTTGGCCTAAAATAATTGATGATAGAATGTCCCAACCCAGTGCTCTAATCACCAAGTCAGCATCACGTCAATTTGCATTTGCAACTGGATCTTGCCCCAATTACAGATTAGTAATTATAGACGAAGTCCCACTGAATTTCTTGTATTTTCAAATTTTTAATTATGTGTTTATATAAATATATTAATACTGAAAAGTAATTTTTATGAAAGATTTTGCTTAATCACTCCTCTCGTACAAAAGTTGTTGTCAATTGATCTTTTCTCCTGAAAGATGTTTTTGTGAAACTTAAAGATTCTACTTCTTTTCCTATTTCTAATCATATCTTTCATAATTAACGAATGTTATTTAAAAGATGAGTACATACTAAGTTTATAAGGTTGAGTATCTATTGTACAGTTATAGTCGAGATTATTGGATCTATGTCTCCACCTTCCTAATATAATTGTAATTAGTTGATATCATATCTAAAGCATTAATTACATTATAAGACAATTTAGACACTTAATTTAAATTATTCTTGTAAATATATTACAAGACTATAAATATAATAAATCCAAGGTGAGGATGGTTCATTAGTTACATATTTAACATTGTTCTAATATTTCATCTAATTTTGAAAGCTAGAATATTATTTTTCTATACACACTCTACTTTCAATAAGTATAGAAGGATAACATAATAAATAAAAAAACATCTTGACCAAATAAATAAGATATCGACCGAGAGCATACAAAAATAAAAAAATGTAATTTTATAGTGAAATGTCACAAAAAAGTTTTAATATATGAAAAATGATATTATATATATGATTTTTTTTCATATACATAAATCATAAATATTATCTATTATTTTAGCATATATGATTGAAATCATATGATTTAGATCACATTGGTACATGTAGTTCATTATAACAAAATTTTACTTAAATCTTTCTTATAATTAAATAAACATCACATTTTTTTATAACATTTATTATTCTCAGTTATTAGAGATGATACGAGGGTTGAATAATCTTAAGTCAAGATTTTAAGCACTATAATTTCTAATAACTTTTAACTCAGGAGCCATCAAGATGAAATGTTAACTACTGCTATTAGTGGTATAGTGAATCTTGACTTACTCTTTTTATTTCTAATAAATCGCACACGAACTTTTACTGGTGGTAAAACACTGTGAAGAATCATTATTTATTTTTAATCTTAACAAAGTCATTTTTTTCTATGCTAATCCCTAAATTCCTTACTTAATTAAGACAAGTTAAGATAATTGATAAAACTACATATGAGACAAGTTTAGATAATTCACAAAATAGTTCAATAAAAAATTTATACTCTATTATGAACATTCAGGGTAACCCCAAAACAAGCTGTAGAATATACCTTTCAGTAATAAAACAATAGAAGAAACGTCATCGAAAAAAAAAGCCCACAGAACTGACCTTTCAACAAATAGTGGTTAAGGTTTCAGTATAAGAAAAAAACTATTTAAAGACAAATTTTTAGCTACCAAATAAAATGGTTACTAATTGTGATCAAAATAATCACCAAGTTAGATTTTGGTTGCTAAATAACTACAAAATAAAAGTAATGATTAAATTTAATGATCACTTAAGTCAAGATAATTGATATCTAACTCTAGCTACCAAAGTTTTAGTTGCTTATATCATTAGATTCTAAATTGGTATCTAATTAAGTTATAGACTAATTTAGAATCTAATGATATAAGTTGTTAAAACTTTGGTAATTAATATTAGATACCAATTATCTTGACTTAAGTGATCACTAAATACAATCATTATTTTTATTTTGTAGTTATTTAACAACCAAAATATAATTTAGTAATTATTTTGGTCACAATTAGCAACCATTTTATTTAGTAGCTAAATATTGGTTTCTAAATAACTTTTTTTTTTGTAGTATTTCAAATCCATTGATTTAGAGCCATTAGTATCTGCGTTCAAATAGGATTTGAGAAGTGACCAAATTAAACCAATTAATTGAATTTAGTGACCAATTAAACCAAATAGTTGGTATCTAACATTAGATACCAAAGTTTTAGTGACCTATGCCATTAGATTCTAAATTGGTATCTAATTAAGTTAGAGACTAATTTAGAATGTAATAGTATAGGTCACTAAAACCTTGGTAGCTAATGTTAGATACCAATTATTTGACTTAATTGGTCACTAAATTCAATCATTACTTCTATTTTGTAGTTATTTAGCAACCAAAATCTAATTTAGTAACTATTTTGGTCACAATTAGTAATCATTTCATTTGGTAGCTAAAAATTAGTCTCTAAACAACCTTCTTCTTGTAGTGCTAATTAGTGTCGGTCAAGCTAATAAACAACTCACCTAATTTTTAGTGTCAGCTAAGCTAATAAACAACTCATCTAATTTTTAGTGTCAGCCTAACCCACGCACAACTCACTTAATAACTTGCATCGGGCTAGCCCACACACCCAATCTGACCACTAGTGTTGGCTAGGCCTTTGCATGCTTCTTTTCTATATTTCTTTTTAAATATCATTCATCTTAATACCAGTTGTGTCGGTTAAACTGATATGACTATTATCACTTAATATAACTTTTTTATTGTAATTTATTTATAATAATTTTTTTATATTTTTGAAATTGTTAGTGTCAGTTGAGAATCCTGACAACTGAATCTAAAGTTTATGTTGGCATAGAGTCAATTTGACGGCCTCTAATAGAGTTTGTGTTTTAGTCGATACTATTTTCAGGTAGCTAATTCATTTCATTCTTGTAATGTACGACCCCACCATCTCAAACCCGAGAAGACAATCGCAAAACGAGACGAAGAGAACATCTTAAAAGGTGCATAATACAAATGCAAGACTAGGAAGGAGACCTTCTCGACTCATACAAAAGCAATTTTTAAGTAACTCATAATTTTTTTAAAATATTTAAAAGTTGAAAATTTTTAAGTTATGAAACAAAATTCTAAACTTTCTAAAATTATTTTATTTATTTTATAAACTTATTTTTAAACAAAATAATTATTAAACAATTACTTTAGGTTTTAAAAATGAAAAACTAAAAAAAAATGTTTTTAAAAGGTGTAACAAATAAACCTTACGGGTATGTATCACCTTAGTCCATGCCTATCACCACACTTATAAGATTTTGTCCATGCTTATCAACACACTTACACACATACAAAATTCCATGATCAAGAAATAAGAGTGCCTAATCAAACTAATTAGCAATTAATCAAGCTAACCATGTAAAAACAAATTTAATAATAGTTAAAGATTATTAAAAATAACACTTATCATCATATACATAATCTATTTGAAGTAAAATAAAATAAATAAGATAGAACTTCGAAGTATAGTAATAGTGTTAGTAAATGGTAGTTTTACAAATTCCCACCCTCTAATCCATTTGGGTGAACAATATTGACTTAGATGCAAACACAGTATAAGAGAGGTTTGAGGTATGACGATTCATTAGCTCTATTTTTATTCATATTTAAGGAGAAAAGGTTAAGATATTAATGAAAGAAGTTATTAGAAAAAACATGTACTTAGGATAGAACGTGTGAATAAGTAATATGAGAGTTAACATACTAAGATAGAGTTCACTAATATAATATTAAGGTGTTATGAATTGGTATTTGATTAAAAGTAAATAATTCACAAAGTAAATACAAAGCTTTTGGAATGGAAATTAGGAAAGTAAATGTCATTCCACACAAATTAAACCATGACGCATTGTTTTTCCCTTTCAGCTACTTAGGATTACCAATTAGAACTAATTACAGAAAGGAAGAGGTGTAAAAAACAATTGTGAAGGTTAGTAAGAAGCTATGAGCATGGAAGATGAAACTAATCTCTTATTCATAATAAAAATCATATTAACATTTATACCATTGTTATATAGTTCTTCATAATCCTTAAGAGATTGTGAGGAAATTGATTCAACTGCAATTGTTTTATGGTGGGGATAGTGGACGGGAGAAGGAAGAGTCATTGGAAAAGGTGAGAACATGTTTGTAGGCCATAAAGGAATTAAAGATAAAAGACTTATGGTTGTTTAATGAGGTGTTATTGGACAAATGAAGATGAGACATATATCAAAAGAAGAATTTCTTGTGGTGTAATATTATAAAGTTCAAGTATGGAGGGTGGGAGGCCATAAAAAGTGTAGAATTATTTAAAAACTCTACAAGATGGTGGAAGGATCTTCAGAAGGTGTGTTGGGGAAAGGAAATCAGATTAGATGATTTTATAATAACATTAGGGTAAAGGTAAGAGGAAGGAGTAATTGAAGTTATGGATAAAGGTATAGATGGATTAACATGTTAATATGTTACTTGTATGTGGGCCTCCTATATTGCTACATGAATTATCTTATATATCATTATTTGTCTCTGTTTTCAAAGAATGTGAAAAATCTATTTTTGAGTAATAATTTTCAGTTTATTTTCTTCTCCTTCCTATCTTCTTTCTATCATTACATGGCATCTAGAGCTTGTTATCCCTTTTTGTAATTATGCCTACTTTCTTGTCCTCTCCTGTCATTCATATGAAATTTTTTTTAGGTTTTTCATCCTTAACTTTGCATACATTCACAACACCAATTAGCCTTAAATTGGATGATGATAACGTTCTTCTCTAGCAACAACAAGTTACCTATACTGTTTATGGTTTAAATCTTTCACAGCTCTTGGATGAATCTTCCATATCACCACAATATCTTACTGATTTTGATCGTCTTTATAACAAAGTTAATCCCCTTTTTACCAATCAAGAAAGACGTATGAAGTATTTATGGTGTTCGATTGATTGTGTGGTGTATATGAAAAATAAAAAATAAATATTTTGTAGAGGAAAAAGAGTTTTGTCTCGAGGAGGTAATAAAACAAATAAAATTTCATATTTGGAATGGTATAAGAGGGCAAATAAAATGAATTGGCTTGTATGCATTTAGTGGTGCTACTATCTAGGCCTTTACATATCTAAATCATTATGAACAAGGGGTACTATGGGTATGGTTAACATAAGGATTTAGATATACATGTGTCATTAGCAGGACTAAATAATCCCTTTTATATGGCTAGTAAAACTTTGGAAAAAAGAATGAAGTGGAAGAAGTAGTTTGTTTCTTAGTAAAGAGGTATATAGGTACTTTTTCAGAGTTTGGAAAGGAATAAGAAATGTTAAAGCTTAATGTGAAAATGCTCAGGATAATGACTTAGGTGTCATTTGCTTCTACTTGTTGAGATACTGTTGTATTATTGATACATAATTTTTAGGTTGATAAGCAAAATTTTATAAAAGAGTTAGGACTAGTAGAGGAAGAATTATATCTAGTGAAGTAAAGAAGAATCTGTCTTTGTATGATCTATTAAGTTATATATATTATTTCTTATTGCTTGTATATATTATTTCTTATTGGTTATATAGAAAAGATAAAATGATACACCTAACAAGTTATTCACAAACATTTATTATTGTAATCTAACCTTATTTTGATTGTTTCATTTCAAATATATATATAATTTTTTATTTCACTAGATACAAAAGAAGATTCATTTAATAGATTTGTGAGCATATATAAAAGTAAAATTTAATAAAAAGATAAGTTATTTTATAATAATATAATTAAATATTAGTTTTTAAAGTTAAAAAATGTTTTTTCATTAACATGTAATGTTTTCTTTACAAAGAAAAAGCTGATTCAATATGTAAATAAAAAAAATATTTTTTACCGATACTAATTGAGACATAAGTAATAATGTTTGTGTTTCTTAATGAAACAATTTAAAGTTTAAACTTTTGTGATATCATCTTAAATATATAGTAAATCATGTTAGAATGGAAATATACCCACTTTATATGCACTTAGGTCCTTCAACAATATTAACAATTACTCTTCACCTTGAATAATTCGTATAAATAAAATGGTTATAAAAAAAGATAAAACATATTTTCAAATTTAAAACTATGCAGACGAGTAATGATGTTGTTCAGACAGTCGAATCTACATGAAATATAACTAGTTTTGTTTTGGTTTATACATTTCAGTATTAATAATATAACACAACTGTAGATTTTGTTGTGTTTTATCTATGACGTGGAAACAGTGTGAACAAAAAAGGAAAGAGGGAAAGGAAAAGAAAAGAAAGATTCTTTATCCCCCACTATATTTATGCCTATTCAGTGAATTGCAATTCCATGAAAATTAATTTTGTTTACCCATTGCGTCAATGTTACACGGAAACAGATGAACACTTTAATTTTCTCTATATCATAAAATTGATATTCAGAATCATCACTTTGGAAAGAGTGTGATACCCCAATTTTTTTATCTATCGTGTATAGCATACCATAAATTCATTAATCAGAAACGAAAATGTACACAAATCATAGAGGATATGAACCAAAACATAAACCTGTAATTATGAAGATTGTACTTATCGCCAGAAATGTGAAAAACAAATGTTCATAATTTTGTATTTTGTAACATCTTTTTCTCATCTTTCAAGGTCACAATGTTAAAGATAACACCGACTCTGTTATTTCTATTGCCATAATCACTTTCATTGTAATGCATTAAACCAATATTTTGTGCAAAACAATCTGGTATTTGAAAATCACTCCACAAGCAGCAATACCAATACCTGGTGCAGCCTTGGCAGCTTCTTCGGTGTTAACCTTTGTGCAATATCTGAAGAGCAACATTTGAAAATCTTCAATATCAGAATTCATAGGTTAATTCGTTAAATTTTCAGACATATGCATATAAGCACCTATGCTATTTTGAGCTGCAGATCAATCCATTCTTTTATTTTTTCTTTGAATCTAATTTTGCAGAACCAGTTTGATAAGAATATAAGGATGAATCTAAGTTTTAAATTGATTAAAAAGATAAAAAGGTTGATCAATCTATAATTATTTTAAAATTTTAGATAAAAGATTATGTCATAATATTTTATATGGATTGATTCATAATTCATTATTAAATATTCACGTAAATTCTCTCAAAAAAAATCTAATAGTTATATCAGAGTTCAATAAATAAACCTAGTGTGACGCAAGTTTAATCCATAGCCTAATCTGATTAATTGTAGGACTAACCAGAGTCAATAACTTGCTTTGGATTATTAATTAGGATTATTTTTGTTTATCAATGTCAGCAGAAGAATTTTTCAACCGACATCAATAAAAAGTCGGTGAGAAAATCTCAACAAACAGGTTTTTTAAAAATAACCTTATCTAATGTCAGCCTAAATAAAATTTACAACTATAAATAATCTTGGTTGAAATCAATTAATTTTTTTATTAATATTAGCTAGCAAAATTTTAATTAATTTTAACGGAAAAATAATACCAGTTGATATGATTAAAAAAATCAATATTAATATTTTAAGTGATTAAAAATTATTTGATATTTAAATAAAATTTTACCTAGTAATTAAAATATTTTATGTAAAAGAAAATTAAAATATACTAAATTTTAATTGTTTTTTTAAAACAAAATATTGTAAAAAATAAGTTAAAGTAAATTTAATTAAAATTCAATCATCCGAAATCAAGATTATATTCCAAAAAAGAGCATTCATGAAGCAAAACTATTAGGTCCATCCCTCTTATAGGTTCAAGGTTGTACTACCTGTATTTTTGGAGCATTCTTATACCTAACTTTTCTTTACTGAGATCTAGAACAAACTTTAGGGAAAGCATCTTCCGATTTATCCTCTGATTTTCTTAGCCTTCATTGTCTTCTTCCATATCAACATATATAGATTAGTCAATGCACTTTCAGCATGAACATAGTTTATCAAACATTTAACCCTATGGACTATGGTTTTTACTTTGCTGCCTTCCTGGTTTACGTACGATAGACACCATGAAGAGCAAAGTTACTGTTCAATTACTACATAAAAATGGAAATTATTTTTCAATTCTTATATGTTTATGCACATTTACGTACACACTTCTTTCTAGCGATCATGTTTTATCGCCAGAGGAAAGTGACACATTACCAGTTTTGCAGGTAGAGAATCATACATGCATGCATATATGCGTGGGAATCAGACAAGGTTTTGGTCCATACATAGAAAAGTATGAACATATAATTATTCTGCACCCACAAAAGAAGAAATTAAAATTTACACAGTAATAAAGAAATTAATAAATGAGGATCAGCTATTTTTATGCTATGCATGTGTTGCAACAGTGGGTAGTGGGAACAAACATAATTGGATTTTGCTACTGCACATACCTACATATCACCAAATGGATCACTGAACAGGGGATAATAGATATCACTATCAGACACAAAAGAAAGCTTCCTTGTTTTTCTTAGCTCTCAAAATTCTCAAGAAAAATCAGATTTTTTTTTTTTGAATGAATCGTTTAATGCCACGATAATACGCTTAGAGAACAGAGAGTATTTTTTTTTTTTTCAGCTCGTTGTAACGCGCCTCGATCATGTTTGAGCTGCGTTCAGTTTTTCTGGTTTTTCTTATGTATATAGCAACTTTTCTTTGCTTCTTTGTACGTTTTTCTTATTCTTCAATCAATATACATATTTTCTATCTTTCATTGTTTTTTATATTCTCTATTTTCTCTCTTTTTACATAAATCACAAAATCTGAATGTGTGAGAATGTTTCGTACAAAGAATTCCGGTATTTGTTCAAGTTTTTCTAAGATAATATGAGAGTTAAGAATTCTTTTGCACGTCTCTAATTTTTCTTTTTCTTTTTCTTTCTTGTTTTTCTTTTCAATATGAGTGAAAAATTTGTACATTTCTTTTCTTTACAAAGTTATCTTTATTTTGGTCTAGGAAGGATTTTATTATTTTCTTATTTCTCTTATTTTTGATTCTAATAACTATCTTTCTTGGAGTAGATCAGTCATTACTATTTTAACCCTTAAAATAAACTTGAGTTCATTATGGTAACCCGCTAAAGATGGTCATATGTATCAACCACGGAAAAGGTGCAATATGGTAGTTTTATGATCAGTGCATTCAATATCTCCTTCTATAAGACAGAGTATATTATGGATAGAGAAAGCCAAAAAGATCTAGAGTGACTTAAAGTGTATATTTTTTTTAAAGAAACCTTAGAGTTAAATGTGACATAAAATGAATTTGGAAGAGATTGACACTCTTAGACTTAAGAATGCTTGGATATATGGTAAACTCAAAGAACATCTAGAAGAATTGTAAATGTCCAACAGCGATTATGAAAAAATCTATGAGACATTTTGTCAACCCAACTTGTCACTGTCCCTAAATCAAGTGGATAACAAGTTGATAACAACTATTAGATGGGAATTCAATATCATGTCTCTACCCACATTTCCTTAGGTATAGGGAGCTTATATCGGCATCCATTCATTGATGTCACAATGGAAACACCCTACCATTTAGTTAGTTAGAAGAGTCTTATCTTGGATTAATACGACAATACCTCTAATCCAATGAACACACAAATCTGTATGTCACCAAGGTAAGCTGATCCACCACGAATGATGTTATTTTCTGTTGTGTGTTCCCCACATCACTCAAGGGTGCAACTCTTAGTTGGTTCACAAGGCTCCCTCCCTTTTCTATTGATTGCTTCGATACCTTTATTACCGAATTCGACACATAGTTCATGATGAGTCAATTGAATCACCTAAGTTCAATTATCCTAGCAACTTAAGGAAAGAGAAAGGAGAATCGTTAAAGGCATTCATGAAGAAGTTTGAAAAAATGGCCTTGAACAACATAAAACTTGAAGTTGGGGGTCTCAATTCATTACATGGTTATGACAATAAGGCTAGGACCATTCACTGACAACTTGTGCAAAAAGTCGTACAATATAGAAGAACTAAGGCACCAAGCTACAAAATTCAAGCAATTAGAGGAGTTTAAAGAATTTCACAACCACATCTAGGTTGAAAACGATATCTCTGAACTGCCACAATTTCATCACCCTCCCAACTCTTTATCATGCTAATGTCGTCGAAGAAGGCATACAACATAAATGACCATCTATGGAAAAATATTCTCTCACACTCGGCTCCTTCCACTCGTAACCTTTTCTAATGGCAAATTGTCCTTTTTTCCACTTGAAAACTTCTTGAATCCTAAAGAAGAAAACATTTTTACCAAAAATAATTAAAAACTACATGCAATTCAAATCCTACCTAAACGAAAATTTCTAAATAGTGATTCTTTTGCCATTCTCCCTTACCATTTATTTATAGATGAATGGGGCTAACACATCAAAATCTACAACTCCTACTGAGCATTAGATTGTTTCATCTAATTGTTGTAAGCACATGTCATTTTTTCTCCCTATAAACTACCAAACTCCATTTGAGTTCACAAATTCCAATATTGTTTACTTCTTTTAAACTTATTATTACTTGTGTCTACTTGAGCTTGAGAAGTTTGTGAATGATATATGTTGTCGCTCAAAGAAATAATTATTTTCTTAGTAATTTTTTTAAACTTATAATTGTCTACACTTTTTAAAACCTAAATGGTGATATAACTCGATATTTTCTTGGTAAAAAATTGAGTTTTTTCTTTTCATAAATCTTATTAAAATCATTCCGCTTAAGCATCAGAAACTAGTATATAGTATTATACATCATCTTGTTAGCAAAAGAAATGAATTCTTTTTTCTCTAAACTCATAATCACCTACATTGTCGAGTTTGAGAATCTATGTACAAATAAGATACTAAAATAACATCCACAATAACTATAAATTACTTTAATTTATTTTAATTAAATATTAAAGAATACTTATCACTTATCAAATTATAACGTCACTATATATAATAAAGACGCATGCAAGTAAAAATAAACAATAATATCAAGCTATACAATATTCATTTATAAAATATACATTATCACTAGTTATTCCTGATCTTATACTTCAAGTATTTGTAGCAACAAACCTCTAAAAAAAAGGCATCTCTGTACTTATAATACAACTTTGATTTGCTTTTGGGATTTATAAAAAATAGTTAAATAAGATTATTCTCTGAAAAAGTTGTACAGGTAAAGTAAAATAAAATCTTTGAAAGACCAAAGGATTACACAAGAAACGGTTTAAAACTACTACTAATGAATTTTTAAATAAATTAATAGAAGCCATATTAATAGAAAATGTTTTCTTCTTAAAAAGGTAAATTCATTATTTTATTACGACACACTTTTCTCAATTGGTAATTATTTTTTTTATGTTATTAACTGATTTTTATTACTTTATTAAAATAGGTACTCTGCAAATGTTAGGAATTAAGCCAAATAAAATATTAGTTTCATAATCATTAATGGCATACATTAAATTTTTGAATCACTGTGAACATTTTTTTATTTCAGGACAATAAGTTTTTTAAGATTAAAATTAAATAAAATCTTTAATTATTATCTGTTGAAATTGATAAAAAATAAAATTAATTACAATAATTTTGTATCTGAAAAATCAGAAAAATAAAATTACAATAATATTAATAAAGCATTTTAATAGTTGATTGTGAAATTTGTTTTAGAAGCATAAGTTGAGTTGGCCTTGGGTGGGGAAGAGATTCAAACCACCGCACATGAACAGTAAGAGTAAATGAGCAGAAGAAAGGATAAAGGATAAAGTGGGTTGGTAAACGCAGAAAATCTTTTGCTTTGTTTTGCCATTTCTGATCTAAATGCAAAGAATATATAGGTGCATAAACCAAACCGAGAATCTGGTATTGAAAAAATGTGGACATGGCAAATTATGCAGTGACACATGCAAGAAAGTCAATATAAAATGAGACAATGAGACATGCACGAATCATTGGTAGGTTTTGGAGAGGGCAAAAGGAAAATGGGAACGGTATTAGTGCCCAACTATAGTGTTGAAAAATTGACATATATGGTTACAAGGTGTCAAAAATAGAGGAGGATCCCACCTACTTTAATTAACAAATTCTTCAAAGTGTTTGACTTTGGCAAACTTTGTGAGAGAAAACACAAGTAAGGGATGAGAGAGATAGGGACGGAGGATATGATGATAGGGAATATATTTTTTTGAAAGGCAAAGATGAGCTTGTATTAAATAAAGTACAACTCATACTCGATGTAAAAAGTGTATTAAAAACCTATCCATCCTTTTATAATTTATAATTTGGAATACACTCTCTATAATTTACCAAAATGGAAAGGTAGGGAGGGACTTGTTGAAATTTTTATGAGGTGTGTTGTACATTATCGAGATATACTTGATCGATATGGTATACAAGTTGATATGTACTTATTAAGGTATTTAACCAAATACATGTCAGATACTAATGACATAAATCTTGACTATCTTAGTCAAAGAATAAAAAGGACTAAGAGTTAGAGGTTGGATCCAGGGGTTTTCAGAAAATTGGATTCATCTGAGTTCGTTTATGCATCCAACCAGCTGTTTGGGCCTTCAACAAGCAAGGAGCATCCACACACGAGCAAGAAGCGTTGCATATCATTTAGCACATGTTAATGGTGGCAAATAAGATGACTACAATTGAGAGTGAAACTGGAAATTATTGAATGAATAATTTCCATTAACACCAACAACACCTTGAAGAGAACTTTATTCGTCCCTTGAGATTTAACAAGACACTTATTAGAATGAAACTTAAAGAAAACAAAATTATCTTTAGCAAAGACTAACACGTAACAGATTTTTGGTAATGGAAGGAACATATAACAAATTGATTAGTTTTAGAATGACATGTGAATCGTAAGGTGAGACAAACAAAGAAACATCAGCACCACAAATACTCAAACCTGCACCGTTGCTTATGAAAATCTAGCCAGGATCGTCAAATTGTTGAAGCTGGTTTATGTTCTAAGATTCATCAGTGACATGAAAACTTGCTCCATAATTTGGTATGTAGGATGTATTTGTATTTCGTTGAAAGGCGGACTTCATTAGCATTGCACTAGGTTGAGTGTTATGTCCAGACTTATTATTATTAGGATTTATCCACGTATTTTGTGATGTCCCTTTCCCAATAATATTAAATATTATTTGAATTAATTAAAGAGATATCCATAAAAGGAAATATTAAGGAGACATGTCAATATTCCTAGTACATGAATTCTATCGTAGCAAAATATTAAGTTTTAAAGGTAGATGCCATAGTAAAATGTATCATCCATGGGTTTACAAGGAGATCGTAGGTCTATTGGATGATGTTATGTTGGCAGATGATAGCTTATCGTTAAATAAAGTTATTATTAGAGGAATGTTTCACACACACACATATATACATACATGCAAGATGTGTAGGGTGGTATAGACCAAGACGACATATTAAACGAAAAAGTAATTTTACTACATATCTCAATTTGTCTTTGAAGTTATCCATTCATTAAGAACATAAGTCAAGTTATTCATCTATTTTTTCCTGTAGTTTATTTATATCATTCGATGAAACTATCCAAGTATTTATTATTTTGTCTGAAGAGTAAATAGTTCTTTGGCATTGAAAGTGAACAAGAGATAATCTAAGGCTCCTTCACGTTTATATTTTAGTTCTTTACATTGACAGTCATATGCGGATAAAATTATCCATGGATAAAATTATCCATGAGCTTTCCATGATTCCATACATTCATCTACAGTGATTCTCTTAGTACTCTCAAAACTTACCATACAAAACTACGAGTACTTTTTCTTTTATTACACATATTTTTACTATTGCAATTATTTAGAACATACGGTCCCACTAATATAACCACCAAGTTGGAGGGGAAATCAAAGTGAACAATAGATTATGGCATATTACTGGTGGCAAAACAAAAGTTAACTGGTCCATCCAAAGTTAAAATCCGGTATCATAAGAGAAATACATATTGGAGTGAATTGTTCCTGTGAATGTAACCAAATCTTTTACTACACTAATACTCCAACTATAGAACGATGTTGATATATCCACAACAAAGGAACTAAGGCCATTAGGATATTCATCATGATCTTTTAGTAAAAATAAATACATATGAAACCAAGAAAAACAGGAAAAGTGAGATATACATATATTAAATTAGACTTTTACTAAATAAAGCTTAAGAGAGAAAATCTTAATTCTATATATAAATCATCTTTATCCTTTTAATTATTAATTTTCTGAAGGCATGTACGAGGGTTAATCTGTAGAATAGTATAGAATAGTATTCAACTCATTAACTTGATGATATAATGGCATGATTAGCATTTGTAAAAGTAGTAAACATTAGCTTGGTCTTTTAATATTAATTTATAAAATATATTGGATTAAATAGAAATATAAAAGGATAGTTCTGCACAACATCACTGAGAATATTGTAATTGATTTCAATGGCAATATCAATAATATCATGAATAGCATAATGAAATGAAGGACATCTAGAATTACTAGTTAGGATAAATGAATAATCACAACACCATCCTCCAATCACCAATATAATATTTTCTGCTCATTTAATTTCCAAGGATTAAATTCCTCCATTAACTAGCATTCAAAATGGTACATCATGATCATGTGACCCATCCACATAAAAAAAATAATTATAATATAATCAATGTTATTTTGCAGTAATCCATAAATTATTTAAAATTTATTATTACAAAACTTATTTAAAAAAAGTACAATTCATAAGCATTAAATAGGCATATCAATCAAAAAATTAATGAAGATTTAAGAGAACTGAGGCTTAGGGGTACCTCAACAAAATACAAAACAGTACTATGTATATATCTTATGTCCCTTACCTTTATTATGTTCTTCATATTCTCTTCCTGTGTCTGGTCTTTAATGATTGTTTGAATGTTCATCATGTATCGCATGATTACTATTTATAGAGACCATTGTAATCATTACTTCTAGTTTTATTTCAAGTATTTTTGTTGTAGTTTAGTTTGATTCTAAAGTTTAGATATATATTTTTGATTTCTGGAAGAAGTTTTTAACTGTAGTAACATATTGACATGACAATGATTAGATGTGAAGTTTATCTATAACATTAAATACATTTCAGACATTTACTTCCCAAACATATCCTTTTTCACTTGGTGAGAAAAGAATGGATTCTTCTATAAGATAAGTTGCTTATAATAAACCTCAAAGACGGACGCCTATCAAATGATATAAAAAAAAAAAGAAGAAAAAAATGGTTTTAGTTAAGACCGTCTAATTATACCTATGGTAGGAGATATCATAAACAACAATTTTTAAAGTTGAAATCGTTGTAGGATTGTATTATAAAACATTACATGCACCTTTCACGAATCTTTAGTTTTTATCTATACTACTTCAATTTTTCATGATGTTACATATTTGTTTTCTTATGAGCCAGCTGAATAAGGAATATATTGTTGTGTGGCTAGATCAATAAAATACAAATGATTCGTGAGGTTGCTACAAAACATTAGACCTGAAATGACGAACATTGGCTGTATGGAAAAATTAACACAAATTTGACACTGAAAATTTGCAAACCTTCCACCATCACGACCTCTAGTAGAACGAGTGGTATCAACACAAGAAGATTTTTCTAATACGAGAGCCTCCACAACCATGTCCATAGGAGGCCTGAGTGTAATTCAGTGATGGTGATACTAAAGTCTATGTCTCTTGAACATAACGAGTGAGACGTGTCTGATGACCATAAAGAAGAGCTTCAATTTCAACTATTAAAGGCGTATGTTTCTTACTTTCAATGATAGAAACAACATGTGCATAATCAGATATAAGTCCTTCAAGAATAACATCAACATGCTCCTCATAATGCATAGTACGCCTACACTAGCAAGTTCATCAACATAACTTTTAATTTTGAGGAGATAGTCTTCCATTGATTTAGAATCCAATTTAATAGCACACATTGCAGTATGCAACTGTCTTGCTTAGGATTTAGTTTAAAGTTCAAAGTTTTCATGAATTTTCTCCCAAAATTCATAAGAATGATTTGCACCAAGTATACAGGAGAGAACACATTTTGAAACAGTGGATTGAAGCCAAACTAATAACATTTAATCTTGAACCTCTCAAGCTTCATAGTTAGGAGCGATATTGTTCAGTTTGCGATCATTTCCAGTAAGAAAACGAGAAGGAAAAACAAGATTTACTACAAATCATTATAAATTGTGTGACTTAAATTACCTGTTTAGCATATTGTTTCCTGTGGAGATAATTTGTATCATCAAGTTTCTCAACAATTGAAGTAGGAAAGAAATGTGAAACGGAAGCGGAAGCCATAGTACTAAAGAAATTAAAACCACTATAGAACTTGCAACGCAATACGAACAACAAAATTAAAAGCAAAGAAATTCCAATTCATCGAACAAACAACAAACTCAAATAATGTTTCTCAATCACAAATCACACATCGAATTAACGAAACCAAGTGAAGCATCACCAGAATGAAGAACCAGAGAAGAAGAAGAAGAATAAGCATAATGGACAATCATGTTCGAGTAATGAAAAAACTGGATCATCGAAAGAAGCTCTAAATATCATCTTAGAGAAACTGAAAAAGAGAATTTTATTAATTGTTCAATAACTAATCAAATGTAAATTACAAGTGTTTATATATATTGTTTGCACCGCAACAATTGTCTAGCAAGTGAACAGTTGTACACTAACATATATACAAATTGTTGGACAACTATACACTAACAATACTTAACTGGAAAGTTGTGCACTAACTATACTTACTAAATGAAAGAATAATAAATAGCAATAGACTCTTTAGATAAAATAGATTTTGTACAAGCAAATAGGTTGTGGATTATGAGTAAGTATATGGAAATCATGTTTCTAGTAGATAACGCGAATGTTCTAGCAAAGTTAGAGGAAATGATGAATAGGGACCAAACAATGAAACAATTGTGTGGGAAAGGGAACGATGGTGATGATAAATGAAGATTCTCTAGTTAAATGTTAGGGGCTTATCAGAGAAATAAAGATACATAAAGTGGTAATCAAAAGAGAGAATATTAAAATGGTATGTGTCCAAGAAATGAAATTAGAATTAGTGAATAAGAAAATTCTCTATGGTGTGTGGGGGATAAAAATGTCAACTAGGTTTTTAATCCATACTAAAATGAGACAGGAGAAATAGTAAGTACTTAAAGGAATGAAAGTTTCCATTATGTTGGTTCTTCTGATAACAAAGGGTTTCTAGTGGTAGAGGAGAGGTGGGGTGGATACATACCCATAAATATAGTGAACTTGTAGTCTCCTAGCACAATCAAGGAAAAAATTGTGGGAACAAATAATCAAAGTTAGGAAAGATAATAGCAATAAGATTTGGTTTATGGTAGGCAATTTTAATGTGATAAGAAAACTATAGGAGAGGAAAGTAACTAGTAAAGAGAGTAAATGTAGGAGCAAAATTAAGTGTTTTAATAACTTCATCGAATAATAGAACTATTAGATCTGTCTCTAGTGGAAGAAAGTATATGTGATTTATGCCTAATGATTTTTTTAAAAATATAATAGATAAAGTACTAGTGTTATGTGAATGGTTATACATTTGTCCTTATAGTAAACAAATAACTTCCAATAAACATATTTCATACCATTCTGACTTAATTTTAAGGACAAAACAAAGCGGATTGGATACCTAAATCATTGAGGGTATCAAATGTCTGGTTATCTGTTAGAGGATTTGATGAGTTAATAAAAAATATATGGAGAAAATACTCTAAAAAAGGAAGGGAGACTATTTTATTTTAAGGAAAAATTGAAAAGAATGAAAAAATATCTAAAGATTTGGAACAAGGAGGCGTTTGGGGATTTTAATCATCTAAAGCATAGATTTTTAGAAAAATTAGTTAGTTAGACAAATTGGATGAGAAAGATAGGCTAGATGGAGCAAGCAAGAAAGAAAAGGCAAGTGATGTCTGTGGAGTTAAGGAATGTGAACTATAGATATGAATCAATGGACAAACAAAAATGGATCAAAGTTGAGGACTCAAATTCTAAATTCTTTCATTCAATTGTTAATTGGAAAAGTGTGAATGAAATTAAGAGTTTGGTTAGTCAAAGAGAATGGGTAGAGAAGCCAACATTAGTTAAAGAGAAAATAAGAATTTTCTTCATAACTAGATTTGAAGAGAATGGAAATATAAACCTTTCTCTTCAATATCTCCAAGCGATAATAGAATGTTGATAGTATAATTTATAATTAAGATAAAAGGAGCAGTGTAGGAATGCAAAAGCAGTAAAACTCTAAGACCAGAGGACTTTAATTTTAGAGTTATCAATAATGTTTCAGACTTAATTACGAATTATCTCATGAAAATAATACAAGACTTTCATGATCAAGAGGACTAGCCAAAGAGATTTAGTGCTTTGTTTTTAATGTTAATACTTAAAGGGTCAAGTTTAAATGAGTATTGTTCGATTTCTTTGATATGATGCTTTTATAATATAATCTCAATTTTTTTATTAAATAGGACGATAAGGTAATAAACGTATTTCAATTGGCTTTCATTGGGGGTAGAAATTTGTTAGACAATGTGGTTGTAGCAAATGAAGTTGTTGAAGATGTAAAACACAAAGAAAAGTTTCCTATAAGAAAGCATACATTTAGTCAAATGTGAATTTTTGTATCATATGATGGAAATGTTAAATTTTGTACCAACTTAATATAATGGATAAAAGGATATTTGGATCAACAACAATATCAATCATTCACTACAAAAAAAAGTTACTTAGAGACCAATTTTTAGTTGTCAACTAAAATTGTTGCTAATTATGACCAAAGTAATCACCAAATTAGGTTTTGGTTGCTAAATAACTACAAAATAAAAGTAATGATTACATTTAGTGACTAATTAAGTCAAGATAATTAGTATTTAACATTAGCTACCAAGATTTTAGCCACTTATAGAATTAGATTCTAAATTAGTCTCTAACTTAATTAGATTCTAATTTAGAATCTAATGGTATAAGTGACTAAAACCTTGGTAGCTAATATTTCATACCAATTATCTTGACTTAATTGGTCATTAAATTCAGTCATTATTTTTATTTTATAGTTATCTAGCAACCAAAACCTAATTTAGTGATTATTTTGGTCACAATTAACAACCACTTTATTTGGTAGCTAAAATTTGATTTCTAAATAGTTCTTTTCTTGTAGTGATTGTAAATGAGAGTCCTATAGGATGATTCGTTGGCCCCTTTCTTGTTATTAATTATATAGGATAATGAGTAGTACGAAAGTTTAGATAAGTAGTGGAAAACAAAATGCTACAAGGGATAAAAGTGAGAGTGAAGAAGTAAAAATTAACTTGCTATACTTTTTAGATGATACACTTTTTTGTTTTAGTAAGGAAAAAAATATAAGAAAATTATGGCCATAAATGGGTATTGAGGTTTTTTGAGCTTACTTTGAGTCTTAAAGTCAACTTTGTTAAAAATAGTTTAAGAGGGGTAGAGCAACCAAACAAATAATGGATTGAGAAACTATTATTTTGAATTATAGGCACATATTACTTTCTTTTATATACCAAATATTCCATTTGGGGGTAAACTGAGAAAATGTCAAACATGAGTATCAGTTATGAAGCTTTCAAAAAGATTGAAAAAATGGAAAAGTGTTCACTTTTGATTAAGGATGTATATTTAGTTGTTGATGCTCACTTGATTAAATGAAAAGTAGAGATTGGCTACTAAGACACAACCTAAGTGAGAAAAAAGTGTCTACACATGATTTATGATAGTGGAGAGACCTTAAAAAGGTGTGTCGGCCATGTGAATAGGTTAATTAATTTGATACTAATGTTGAATGAAAATTCATAAGAGATAAAAGCATCAAATTTTGAGAGGATAAGTCATATGATGAAAAAATGTTTAATAAAAGATTCCCTAAGTTGTTTAACAATTTTGTACGAAAAGAGGCAATAGGATTGTAGTTAGATAAGGAAGTAGAGAAGAAAGTGGTTTGAGTAGAAATTACCTACTATAGTATTAAATGATGAATCAATTGTGAATATTTCTCCTAAGTACTATAGTATTAAATGATGAATGAATTGTGAATATTTCTCCTAAGTAAATAAGTAATATAGCATAGGTTTGTGAATTAAGTATTTTAACCTGAATGAAGAAGAGTCATATTTGTTTAATGTATTTTAAAATATAAAAACGATACAATCAATCTTTCTCACTTTCACGAAGAATATTGGTAAATTGAATGATAAAAATATTGATAAATTGAGTGACAAGAAAAATTATTTTTTTTAAGAGATGAGTGTAAATATAGTTTTTAAAGTGTGTCTTATGGAAGAAAATTGTTGAATCAAATAATTTAGTTATTTTTTAATTATGTTGTGTTTAATTGAACTTGGAATCTTTGCTATAATTGGATGAACATTTCTCATGTAAGTTATTAATCACCTTGAATTTTGAACAATAAAGAAAATAAGTTTGAAGGAATATCTGAGTTGGGTGAACATGGTTAACTAAGAAAATTCCAAAATCTTATTTATCCTTCTTTGGTTGCCGCTTGTGTCCCAATCGTGTATTTAGCCATTATGGGTCAAAAGGGGTTAAGATGTAGACTTGGTAGGAAACATATTAATTACCTAGCATTGTAGGGCAGAGATTGGGTAGAAGAATGGGAGAGTATGCATAGATGAGTTAACCGTTATTTCTTCTGACAGCCATGCCGGGAGCAGTGTTTAATGTGAGCAGTCGAGGGTGGCAGTAAGTCTAGAACAGGGTTCATAGCTAGATACAGTTTATGGACATAGCCAATGTTAATTGGAACAATATGTTTTGTTTTGTGGTCGTCGGTTCTTGCAGAATGAGCTTCACACGTGGAATGAAAGTTCATTTTCACTAAGCTTTCATTATGCATGTAATGGAAAAGCATGTTAACTTTTGAATAAAATTGCACGTGTAATCGATTCGATTTGTGGTTAAATACTTTTACCTAAATCAATGTTCAAAGTTTTACCCAGTTTGCCTGTCAAAGCTTCCAGCTGTTAACTCATTTCACTCCATTTTTCTTGCAGCTAAGCTAACCCCTTTTTCTTGTCTTCCTCACGTGACCTTCTCTTACGTTTTGTCAATTTTTGCTAGGTTTCGTGGTTGTTGAAAAACGTGATAATAAGAGTCAGAGGCAAAGAAATATGTTAAAGGATAGAGTTTTGATTGAAATGGTGACTCTTCTTCATCTTTCAAAGTTTCAAAATTAGGAAACATGAACAGTAAAATAGTGACAGGACATTATATCACCACTGCAAAGTGAAAGGTTTTTTTAATGATAATTGTAAGATTTTGCATTTCTTTTACCTATGGTTGAAAAAAAAGGATAGAATGATAGTTGCAGTTGTAATGATCATTGTATATAGGCAGACTTTTTAATATGTATTTAGTTTTATGACTATTTCAAACTTTTATTAGGCAAAAATTTATGGACTCCAATTTATTAAAGAAGGGTCAAGAAATTTTAAATAAATGAATTGATTAAAGGGTAATAGAAGTATTTCATAACTCTAAAATGATTTACTTTTATAATAAAAATAAACTATTCTAAATAAATAAGAATGTTCAAATATTATAAAATAGTTAATTTATTGATGAATTGGTCAAGATTACCTAGTTTTGACCTTTTATATTTCAATACTAAGATAATAATACAATTCATTTACATACAAAAATAACAAAAAATATGTATTTAATACAACTAGATATCTTCAACACATATTAGTTTATGTGATTTTGGAAGTACTAATGATAAAACAAAATACTTGTTTACTTCTTTTATACGAAACAAAACAAAATATATGTTATTTTTAGTTGTATCAACCTTCAGTGATAAAAAGCTCAAAATAGTATATATCATGCTGGGATAATATTAATACATTTCTTATTATTATATTTTTCATTGTTCATTATAACAATGACAAACATCGTTAACACTTTATTTGGATGCATATAAATGTTCATTGGATGAAGAAATATAGAGGGAGAAAGTATGAGTACAGAGAAAAAAACATAAGTATAACTTGTGAGTTACAATTGATCCCTTGTATTTTAGGCAAATGTTACAAATGTTGAAAAAGATGTGCAAAAGTTTACCAAGAAGACATTGTTTGAGACATCTATGTATTACTTTAGAATTTATGACTCATGCAATTTTATTAATTAATATCTAATTACAATAATTTAAAAATATCTTAAAATTGAAATTGTCAATTGATATGTTTATTACATCAGTTTAAGTATTATAATCTTATTTTGTTATTAGAATTTAATTGTATGTTATAACTATATACAAATCAATTGTATTTTAGCGTGCATACGGTAGATAAGTATTGTATTTTTTTGTTAATATTGTATTAATCTTTTTATCACTTCTGATATTAGTGATTTTTATTTTCTTTCCTTATAAGATGAATACTAATAAAAAATAAATTGAAGTTATATTGAAATATAAAATTATATTAAAAGGTTTATTATTCTTTAAATTCATGTATTTTTATGAAATATTATCAACAAAAGAAATTTAAAACTATTTTTAATTTTATAAATTAATTAATTTATAATTAAATATTTTTTAATTTTAATAAATACTTATTTTTATTAAAATTAAATTAAGAATATTTGTTGTAATTTATTATATTATTTAATTAATTTAATTTTTTTCTTATTACATCCATTATAAACTTTCCTTTCATTTCTTTTCACTTTTCTTTAATTTAAACAATTTCATTTCTCACTTTCTTTTTCTTCTTTTTTTCTCTCTTTATATATTCATAGCAAAGACAACTAATGACTTAATACTAATACTATGACATATTAGAATAATACTAAAAGATGTTGTATTTTTAATGACGTAATATTATAAAGAGTCACGCCTTAAAAAAAAATGAAAACTACCATATTATATATAAGTATGAAGATGAATTTATTAAATCTTGTTAAGATTTTTATATTACTTCATTAGAACAACTAGTACAAGATATGACTTTTTTAACATATGTGGTGAATAATCTCAATACAACATCTAACATTTTAGTTTCTATTAATTAAGATTAGTATTGTATAGAGGATCACCTAAAATAACAAGTGAATGAAAATATTGTTCTCATGTCTTCTCCTCTTATTTAAGTGTGTTTAATGAAGATTAATTGTGATAATTATGTATTATAAGAACTGCAATAACAATAAAAACTAATTTAAAATAGTGAATTCAATATTAATAACAAAAGATTATGAGAGTTGAGGAGAGTTCATTGATAGAGAAATTTAGTGTTATAATCTCTATGCATAGTGAATTTTATCAGAGATAGATTGAAGTTTGTTAATACTTCAATTAAATCATGTTATTTGTGTAGTTCTTTCTTATTTTTTCTTCATTTATCTTTTCTTCCATTTATGTTTGCGGTAACATCTTTGTCGTCTTATTATCATTTTTTGTGTTGGGTTAAGTCATCCTAGGTCCACGTAGGGTGGAATACGTTTGAGTCCACATTAGACTCAATTGGGCTAATTTCAGGCCAAGTCTATGTTAGCTTGAATTAGCTCAGACTAAGTCAAGTTGAGTTCGATAGGACACAGCAGGTAAACCTAATCCACATCAGATTGAGTGAATTCAAGCTTTACTCATGCTAATTTGGGATCTAGTCCAGGCCAAGTTAGGTACTAATTTGGGAAAATCGAGTTCAGTTCAAGTCTTTGATGAAAAAGATTTAACAGAATAAAGGTTTATATAGATAAAATACTTTTTATATATGAGATCTTGTAAAATGTTTTATAACTTGACACTTACAAATTAAGTCACCCACACATGCACAATATGTTAATATTTCATATAAATTTATTTAGTTTTTTACGTGAGAAGAATTTTATTTATAATTGTTGAATAATATCATTAAGGATAATGTGTTAATCTTCTATTCTATATAGTTATATCGAAAGTTAGAAATCTTTTAACTTAACATAACCTCTCCCACACTTAACTTTTTGTTGATCTAAGTATATTCCTTGTATTATAACATTATTTTAACCATTCAATGCTAAAAAATTTATATAATATGTCATAATAGAGTTGATATTGATCTGTTAATTGACATTTTAAGATAAAGAGGAAAATAGTTTAACTTTTATCATATTTATTCTCTATAACATTTTAATTTTATTTTAATAGATATTTGTGTTATTAGAAATTTTAACTTTAATTATGCAATTCATAAAGTATATATATTCAAAATTAGTATTAAATCATTTCTTTATAATTGTGATTTTTATGTAAAAAAAATATAATTAATTAATTATATTAATAATCATTTTATATTTAGTTCAGCGGAAGTTAAAGCTAGCTATTAAAATATAACTTATATTTTAAAAAATGAACACATACAATAACTTTTTATTATTGGTGACTTTAGCCACAGCTAGAGCAAGAGCATAGTTGAAAGTGGACTAGAAATTAATAAAATAAGAAACATACAATGAGAATTTTGTCAAGAACTATCACTAAAATTGGTAAAAAAATTTGAAAATAAAATAAATACAAAATGTATAACAGTAATTGTGATAAAATTCGACTTTTTAACTTCACATTTATTTAGGAAGATTCTATAACGGTTTTTGAAGTTTTTGAAGTTTAGCTTATTTTAATCGTTGTTAAAAAATGTATTTATAAATGTGGGAACATGTGTATTTATCATGATTCTGAAATGGATTTTGAAAGCTTATTTTAATAGGTGTTAAGGAAGAGAAAATGAAAATCTGTTAAATGTGTGTTGTTTTACAGGTGCAGGTTTGCATATTATATTTGTAGAATATTAATTCATGATTAGAACACAAAGTGCTTCCTTCAACATGTTTAAATCACTTCTATCAACATATTTGTGCAACAATAGGCAAAGAAGACAAAGAAAATTTGGACTCTTGTCAAGTTGAAAAGACTTTGGTCAATATGATTAAAATGCAATATATTAATAAAATAAGGATCATATTAATTTATCTCTTAATGTTAGGTTAAAGTGCATTATAGACAAACAGCCTTTTCCTTTTATAATTGGGAAATACAACTAGCTATTAGTATTAGTTGTTTAGGGCATCTTTAATAAATATTTTTTTCACTAGTATTTAATTTTATTCAGCTGAATAAACTCATTAAAAAAACAACATTAAATATGCTCTTAGGCTAATATTTGAAGTCTTTATCTTTTAGGCCAGTTTTTATTTTTTTTATAGGTGTTGAGGAATTTATGGATATTACTTACTCTTATTACTTGTTCTTATTACTTGTAATATTATTAAGCTTTTTGTACTCATGTGCCTAGCTCACACTAGCTTTGCCCTGTGTTGTGGTAGTTGTTGATTTAATAAATTTGCCTTTTCTTTTATAAAAGAATTTGTCTTCAGTAATTTTTTTTTTAAATTATCCTTAAATAATTAATATATGAAGAGAATACTAGTAGTAGAATTTTAAATTTTTAAGGTAAACTCTCTCATTCTCCCATCTTTATAAGAAAGAAAAAGATAAATCACGGTATTTGTTATTTATGAATTAAAATAATAAATACATTTTGGTTAAAAAGGTAATGTAAGAAAAAATCAGAAATAGTTTTATAAAAAATATAAGAAAATCTCTAAACAATATTGTATATGTCGATAGAATATTTATAAAATTCTACTTTTTTTTAATATAAAATTCTACTTGTAAACATGTGTAATTTTCAGTTGGCAACATTGGTTCACATCGAGCTTTGGGGTTGGATTAAGTTTACTTTAAGTTAATTAAATTTAGGAAACTAACTTTACTCAATTATAATTAGATTGAGTATTGGATTAATTTTAAAGGAAGCACAATTAATGAAGAAAAAAATACTTCAATAAATATTTTTAATGTCTTTTAATAATTAATAGGTAAAGAAAAGACTTTATATATATATATATATATATATATATATATATATATATATATATATATATATATATATATATATATATATATATATATATATA
>Ga0209700_103997_pt1 | contig 27362 bp, 11 predicted proteins | sample SiratroredBW_FD_187528 | JGI IMG/M metagenome (GOLD analysis project Ga0209700, IMG submission 187528) | Root nodule microbial communities of legume samples collected from California, USA - Siratro red BW (SPAdes) (version 2) | ecosystem: Host-associated > Plants > Roots > Nodule | place: USA... | reverse complement strand
AAAAAAAAAAAAAAAAAAAAAAAAAAAAAAAAAAAAAAAAAAAAAAAAAAAAAAAAAAAAAAAAAAAACATAGATTAGTGGGTGAAGTGAAAGAAAAAAAGTGAATTTGGAGGGAAACCCTACCCATGAGAGGTTCAACGGCTAGTTCTGCATATTCCCTCAACATGCTAACTGCAAAACACAACCGACCACACCTTTTACAGCTTGGCTTCGATCTCTTCACCTTTTTCTAACCTTAAATCTCTCTTCCACTCTTCACTCTTCACCATGTCTCACCGTTGCTACTGCTACACCTATTGCATACCCACCAAAAATTCTCTTTCTCTCTCCATCTCCTCGCAAAAATGCTCAGAAAAAAATCACCCTTTTTCCACAAAGTCTCACTCCATCTCCTGAGACTTTCTCTTCTCATCCACAGGTTAAGAAAACCCATCTTCCCGAAACTTCTCAAGAGGTTCAAGAAGCGTCGGGACTTGAAGCTCCTGAAGCACTCCGACGACCGAGAGTACCAGTTCTCCGCTTCAACCACTCCCTTCATTCCTCGTTACCATCGAAACCAGTTCAAGAATAGGGCCAACCCAGGTCTGTGTTCTTTCTTGTATCTGTATTGGTGCCTGGGAAACTTGAAAGCAGAACGGGAGTGGCAGCTGGCATTGGAACCATTCGAAATTGGAGATGAAACAAGCTTAGCCCAGGATTTGTTTGAGTGTGGTTCTGGGGATGAAGGTGAATCGGTTGATCAGAAGGCTGAGAAGTTCATCCAGAGTTTCTACCAGCAGATGAGACTGCAGAGGCAGGAATCGTTCTAGCTCTTCAGATTCATTTTTGTATTTTTCAATTCATTTTCTTTCTCATTTGTTTTATTTATTTCTCCCTAGTTTTGCTTAATTTTATTTTCAATCAAGAGAGTAAAGGATTACTTTCTTGCTTGATTTACAATAACTTCTTTAAATTATTAAATATGCCAATTTAATTCCTTCTTTTGGCTAAATGATAAGTATTTTTTTCTTATAAATGAGTTGTGATGCATGCAGGATTTTTTTATTATTTTACTTATTTATAAAATTGTTGTTTTTATAAGTAAATTCGAAGATTCATTTTTTTTTTTCTGGTTTAGATCAAGATTGTATCACAGACCCAATGTTTCGTCTGATATCATATAAGATTGTGATATTTTATATATCAGACATTATTATATGCACCAAGATTTAAGATCTATTTTCTAAAATTTCTTCCATAGGAGACAGAAAGGATGGGCATATATGATAAATGTTTTATATAACATTAGTCTTATTTTAGGGTTGGGGATTTGTCTGTTTAAATATCTTTGTCACGTTGTTTTCCCTTTCTGAATAATATAAATCAGAGCAAACCGAAGAGTTCCCAACATTTTTCAAATAGTTGGTTTCCGTCTTGAAAAAGTGATCTCACCAAACCCTTTTTCCCCTTATAAAAGAAAAACTATGAATTGGTTCAACTGATAATGATTTTTGTTCTGAACTGATCCAGAATATGATTCTTGATTATTTAAAATTGTTTAAAAATCAGGATTGTGAAAATAATAACCATAGTCCACTTTTCTGGGACCACTTTACTAAGAAAGGGAGATAACATTATTACAATCCCATTATTATTATAATAAATAAAAGTATGACTACTTACCTAGTTTCTTTGGAGGGGTGAAACCTTTACCTTCATTCATGGTCAGATGTAGTTAGTTTAACCAGTTAAAGCCTCTTTCACATACAACTTTAAAAGCTTATCCTGACTTCCAATATAGAAATTATCCAAATTAAATTCAAGAGCTTCTAAAAATATAAATACAAATATAAATTACAAGTTATATAAAAAAACCTAGTTGGTTAAACTCGATTTGAATTGAAAAAGAATGATATGGAAACGAAATACGATATTTTGACGTTAACAAATAAAATACAAATTCTTAGAGTTCATTAACAATTCTATTAATCAGTCCATAGTTTCTAGATCAACATGAAGACATAGTTGTCAAACTTTTTTTTTTTTTCAAACATTCATGCTAGAATCAACTTTTCGTCAGCCACGTGCATGCACTTTCAACTTTTGAGTCCATCTTTTCCAAGTTAACCTGGTTAGTACTCGTATTAAAGCATTTCTCAATCAATAGATGTAAGATAATGGTTAGATAGATAAAAAAAAAATTAAAAAGTAAAAAAATTTAAGAAAACTGAAGCTATACATGTGAAGTACTAATTCATTAAAAGTAATAAAAAATAAAAAACACAAGTCTCTGTATCTAAAAGATGATTTTGAACAAAAATTAATTACATGCATAAGTCTTGTTTTAAGTTCGTGTTTTTTAGAACTTGCATGTCTAATTTTATCAGAAGTTATCCATTTCAATAAATTTAATTAAAATTGCACGTGGTAAAATAACCTATTAGTTTGTTGATGGTTTCTGTTCATGACACTTTGTATGAAACATATTGTAACTTGTGAAGACTAACTTCAATTGATATTTGATAGAATTAAATCTTCACCGTATACACGTCCGCTTGGATGATATACCCGCTGAAGATTATCTTTGAATCTTCTTTGAAGATTAATTAACTGGAAAAGGTGAAGTCAGTGTCGGTTTTGACACGAAGATGATTGCAATTTGCCAAAGTGGTGTGTTATCACAAGCAATTTTAAATTTAACTTTAAATGGATTTTTATAGTCTACTGTTTATATAGTAATATGCAGTCACGGCTCAAGACATCAGAGACCTAAAACGAATAAAAAAATAAAGTCTTTTTTAAATTAATAAAATAATTAAAATTATGATATTTTTATCTAAAATTTATTTTTCGAGTTGTTTGTGATACAAAATTATCTATTAAATTATCATAATTAATTTTATTTAAAAAATTATTTTCAATAGACAATAAAACTAATCCGTTTAATCTTTGTTAAGACATTGTTGATCTTAAGTAAGATTTTATTAGTTTAAGTTTTGAAAAACTCATTTCACCTGAAGCAACTGATACTGGAATTGTTAAACAATTTACAACAAAAACAGAATACTCTATCTAAATCTGTGGAATAAATGAGTCATCTTCTTTCATGTTTCTCCCCATTAGACAATTTTTTTGGATATAATATGATACAGAAAAGTGTCTTTGAGTATTTATCTTTTGGAAAATCTATATCATTTATCCTAATAGGGCCTTTTTTCTATTAATAAGTCTCTTAATTTTGTATCAATATCTTCTCATTGACTTGGATCGTATATATTTTTAATATTAGAATCATTTTGTCTTGCAATTTCATTCTCATTATCCTGAGTTTGTGAATTAGAATTACTATCATTAGTTTGAGAATCAAAATTATTATTTTGAGTTTGAGAATCAAAATTATTATCTTTGTTAACTATTTTATTATTGTCTTGGCCTATATTTACATTGTTATCTTCACCTAAATTTAAATTTATATTGTTATGTTCTTCATTCAAAGAAGACTCACCTGTATTTTATAATTCATTTTTTTTTTGTTTATTTTTATAAATTTATCCATAGTCCCTTTCTGTGATTCAACAAAAATTCAACTCTTCTTTTTTTTTTAAACTTTTGAATAACCTGATTCAAATTTTTTAGTTGTCATATTTGTATATTTTTATATAAATTAAAAATTATAATATATATCACACTGAATATAATTTATAAGTATATAAAATAAGTCTATGTTAAAAAGATAAAACCTGATTGATCATGTTCTTTGATATGTCTTTAAATATAATTTATAACTTCTAAATTTCCTTCCTTGCATCTGCACAGATTATTTTAAGATTAATTAAACAACAATGAAAAATAAAAAAAATGGGATTAATTGATCAATCTCATTATTTTTACCTAATATTGATACACTCAAAAGGAGTCAAAGTGAACACAATTAATCTACTAGTTAAAGTCTCCAAGTAAGGACACCAGCATAAATGCACAGTATAGAATGATGAGATATAGATATGAGATGAAAGAAATTTCTAATTGAAAACAAGTTGAATTGAAATAATATTATAGAATGATCAAATAGACAAAGGAAGAAACAGAGATAAGTGAAGAAAGAATGAGAGAAGTGGAAGAGTAATGATAGGACATATAAAGAGATATCAATCCGTAGGAATATAGTGAAGAGAAAAATTAGAAAGTTTTGATAGGAAAGATTCCTTGACTGTTCAATTTTTTTTAAATATTATTAATTTATTATAAAAAAGCCATTATTCATTAAATAGTATTTATAGTACCAATATAAATTTAAAGTCATTAAATAATATTTGTAGCACCAATTTAAACTTAAAGTCAGATAAAATATTTAAATTTTTAATTAAAATTTTGTTAGTATAATTTTAAAATTAAATATTTTTTATTTTATAATAATATGTGAGTATTAAATTTTTTTGAGACCTTGAGGCTTAAAGCATATTGAATTTTTTTGAGGCCTTTGTAACCTTGAAGCCTAAAGCATATTAAATTTTTTGAGGCATTTGAAACCTTGAGACCTAAAGCGGTTGTTTTACCTATTTGGGCCTTGAGCCACCCCTGGTAATATGTGACTGAAACATGCTTAATAAATTATGTCTATTATTAAATCTAGTTTTTAAAACAAAACCAAATAGAAAAAAGGGGAAAGATAAATATCTAATTTAATGAAATTATAATTTTTTTATTTCAAATTTTATATTACCTAAAGAATACTAAACATGTTATTGAGTTAGATTATTCAATTTTAGGTTATTGCATCACGTGATATGACTCAATCTATTTCAATTAAATTAGATTGAGTTTTATTTATGATTTAATTAAATTCAAATTAATTTATTTTTATATTAGTTAGGTCATGAGTTTAATATGAATGATTCGAGATTCAACTTAAAAATTCAGTTTCATATTTGTCTTACACTCATTTATAGCACTAATATTAGATAAACCAAAAACTAGGGTCTTTGATACTCACTATATTGTATCTCAACCAGACAAAAAAACAAACATAAAGACCTTCTGTGACTATACGTCCTTCTCTCCACATTAACTCTGACAATTTTGCCTATATTATTCTTCTCCACTATTTGTCTTCATTATTTGTCCATACTTTTTGCTTTCGTTTTTTGTTTATATGTCATGTCGTTTGTTTTCATTGTTCATATTTGCCACTTCAATATAACCTTATTTTTTATTTCTGGTCATATGAAATATTTTTTATATTTTATAAATTACCTTTATATGTGTTCTTTGCATTATGATATATGATGATTGTATTATATATACAAACAAATATAAATACATAGAAAAATTATTTATAAAAGAATTTAGAATTTTACTAGTTATTCTATTTTTTAAAAAAATTGTGTATATATAGTGTTAGGTATTCAAGTATAGGTCTAAGTCTCACATTAAGTAAAAATGATATTGTTGAGCAATATATAAGAAAAAAAACCCACTTAAGATTTTGGGTTGAAGATGGTGTCATTCTCTTGTGCGTTGGCTCAGTTACGAATACAGTTTGATTCATGTATCCAAAATCTTCCTGACAGAGGTTTTAGGCAAGTGTATCTCGTTTAAGTGTGTAAACGGCGGCTCGAGAGGCAGTGTATCAATGTAGAAGAGGGACTCTCACTTGAGGGAGAGATTGTTAGGTATCCAAGTGTGAGTCTAAGTCTCACATTGAGTAAAAATCCGAAAGTTGAGCAACATATAAGAAATAAGACCCACGAACCTAATGCCTTAACGTTTTGGGTTGAAGGTGGTGTCATTCCCTTGTGTGTTGGATCTTGTCTTATTCTTGTTTGATCTTTCTTCCCTCGATTTTCTCAGCAAATGGTATCAAAGCCGATGATTTGTCTAACTAACTGAGATGAGTACAGTTTGATCCCTGTATCGAAAGTTTTTTTTCTGGCAGAGGTTTCAGGCAAGCATGTCCGAGGGAGGAGTGTATTGATGTGGAAGAGAGACTCTCATTGTCTAACTGACTGAGATGAGTACAGTTTGATCCCTGTATCGAAAGTTTTTTTTTCTAGCAGAGGTTTCAAGCAAGCATGTCCGAGGGGGGAGTGTATTGATATGAAAGAGAGACTCTCATTTGAGGGAGAAATTGTTAGGTATCCAAGTGTGAGTCTAAGTTTCATATTGAGTAAAAATAAGATTGTTTAACAAAATATAAGAAAAAAGACCCACAAACCTAATATCTTAAAGTTTTGGGTTAAAGGTGATGTCATCTCCTTATATGTTGGCTCTTATCTCATTCTTGTTTGACCTTTCAGATGTTTTTTCCCCGATTTTTTTCAATATATATATATATATATATATATATATATATATATATATATATATATATATATATATATATATATATATATATATAATATTTATCTCATTGTTGTAATGTATATACGTTTATTATAATTTATAACGTTACGTACTAAGTTTATTAAATTGCAGCTATGTATTTAGTTTATTAACTATAAAATTATATATATATATATATATCAACATATTATTTTTGATGTAACGGTATAAAATTATACTTAGAAGTTGTGAACCATTTTCAAAATCAAGATAATATTATTTAATGTGTTTTAGTAATTTTATTTAGAAGACACCTTTTTTCTTTGTATATAAAACAAATTTGGTGATTATCGAAAAAGAAAATTAGTTGAATAAGGATAAATCATAGGGGCATGTCATTTGAATACCATGTCATTTGAGTACCAGGTCTGTTGAAAAATTCGAAGAAAAAATATCGTAGAGATCAAATAAAAATGATAACTCAGTCTGATTTACATAAATAAATAACATTGTCTTCAACAAAAAAATTTATAAATTATAAATTTTAAAAAAAGTTTGAAGAGTGAAAGAGAGAAGAGTTGAAAAAAAGGAAAGAAAAGAGAAAAGTGAGTCAGCCGATATAAGTCTAGTAAGAAATAATAGGAGTGAATGAATGAAAGAGAAGGAAATCCAAAGAGTAATAATAACTATGGTAAGTGAGTAAATTTGTCCATATACGAGATAAAGAAATGAAAGATTTGTTACATCTATGTTAGGTTTGGGCTTGATAAAAGATGTTTTTCTGTTTAGAAGTTAATAATAATAAAAATAATTTCAAATTAAGTTTTCAAATTATAAAATAATAAAAGGATTATTAAAATTTAATAACCGATTTTAAAATATATTATCTAAGAATATCATTATTATTTCAAAAGATTTTTGACTTTAATGTCATCTTTTTACTCTTATTAGGAAACTTTTCTTTTCAAATTTTTTAAAATCAAAGAGGTCTATTTTAGTATCTTTAATAGAATATTCTTTAGTCTTTAAATTCGACTAAAAATAATTTTAAAAAACTTAGAAAATTCATTAAGAAGTTTGTCAAAAAAAGTCATGCCGCTAAAGTAAAAAATGATGAAAGTGGTGCTAAGTTGGCAGATTCTTCTTCTGAAACAGTAATCGGAAATGATCACCAAAAATCCACGTATGAAAATGTTACAAATTTCACTGTTGGATTCTCATTTTCTGTTCCATTTCAACAGTTGTCATCTTACTATTAAATTTGTGGATTTTTTTTATATATTACTTAACTTTTTGAATATTTAACAAAATCTTAATTAAAAAACAAAATTTACTTTAAAAATTATTCTAAACAAAAAGTAGAATAACTATTATGAAAAAGGTTTTCTCAAAATGAAAAAATATAATTTTTATATGAATTAAAAATATATTAATTAATAATATATAAGTATACGTGAATTTTACCTTACCAAATTAATTTTATTATTAAAGTTTATTATAATATATTAGTTTTATTATTTGTCATGTCTATTTATGTTATACACTATTGAGATTCCCTATATTTTAACTTTATATTTTATTGCTTGATATTCCGTATATTTATTGTTTAAAATTTTATATGACTAAATTATACTTAGTATAGGTATGAATCTTACTTTACAAATCTATTAAAAAGAAATGAAAAACAACTACCAGAAAAATATATCTATTTTATACATAGATAACTAGGAGCAACAAAATGAGTCAATCTAACCACTAATTGACCCACACAATATTAGAAGAATGCATTATTTTTTTATGATTAAGTGATTTGAGAAATTTAATTTATTCCACTAGAGAACTTAACCAAGCCGGTTAGAGAACTGAGCTGGAGAATTTATTTTTTTGTTATTTTATTATTTTTTATTAACACACACACAAACACACATATATATATATATATTTAAAAAATATTGAATCATTAAATATTTTCTAAGTATTTAATTTCTTTATTAATATATATATATATATATATATATATATATATATATATATATCTAATTTAATAAATAAATAAATAAACAATGACGTCAAACTAAAATTACTAATTCATCCCATCAAGTTAATGGCAAGCCTGCCATTGAATCTATCCATTTTGTCATTTTTATGTTGAAAAAGAAAAAACTACTATCCACCTATTTCCTTAATAATAATGATTTTAAATATAAAATGTAAAATCGACCTTATTGAATAGAACATATTAAAATATTTACAATAAGTATTAGCTATAGTTTATAACATTAAAGTGTTTTTAGTTTATATATTTTAAAGTTTTCTATTAGTTATATTTCTTAAACATAATTATCCTCACATTATTAATTATATTAATCTAATTATTATTTAATATCATCTTGTTTATTTCAATTTATTCAATTTTTTTCTATTAAGTACAAGTGAAAAATATAACACAACAAGAAACTCTAAACATTGTATTTATAAATGGGAGGACGCGACTTCATTTAATAGAGTTTTGTTTGTATTTTATAAAGCATTATTGCCATTAAATAGTTTTGAACTAAAAATTAATGCACAGATATATGGAAGTCCTTTATATACTTGGAACAAGTTCTAGGTAGTCTCATCTTCTTCTTAATATACATTCTAATAAGTTCATATTCTAAGAGAAAATGTACTCATCAAGGAGGTGTTTTCTGACTTTGACATTCGTATTGGCTTTGCTGATAATTGTCTCTTTTCATTCGCTCTCTTACGTCTCTGATTTTTTACATACAAAGTTGTTCTTATGACAATGATGTAATTATGCAGATATGAGAACATGTGAAGCACAGTACACAGGAATATTGGGCAAGACATATTGCACTAAAGATCCACAATGTAAACATTTTTGTCCAAAATGTTCAAAATGTACCTGTGCTTCTGGTCTGTGTCTTTGTAATCCACCTTCTGCCAGTATTCATACTCCATTAACTGATTAGGTTGCCCCATACTCACCATGGATATACCATGATGCAATCACAAAGTATGAATGAATAAGAATAATGGTGTAATTTTTTAAAACTTTTCCTTGATTTTTTTTCCTATTTTATGTGAATTTATCTATACTTTTATAATTTTTTGTTTGTCCCTTTATTTAATTACAATTTTTATAAGTTACAAAAATTGTTTGCTTATTATCTAGACTCTTATTTAGCACCTTTCTTTTTTATGTCACATTAAAAAAAAAAAATTTATAAAATTTAGATTTGTCAAAACCTTCATTGTAACCCTTCTTTTGAAAATGTCTTTATAAATTTAATTGCCCCATCAGTTACTCTAGTTTTTATATGAATTTTAATAAATATCAAAATATTGTTATTTTTAATATTGGTTATGAAAATTTCGATTTTTTCACATCCCATTAAATAAAAAATATATATTAAAAGTTAAGTAAGAAATAAGGATATAATCAAAATAAATATAAAAAAGATAAATATATCACTCTGAAAATCCAAAAATTAATAAAACATAAAACTTATTTGACATTTTATTCTTAAATTTAAGTTTTTAGTTAATATTGTATTAGTTCTTGCTAAAAAAGCTATTAGCAAAATATATTTGATCTTACCGTATGCAACTCTTACACTCTCCCCTCTCTTGTAGCCATCATTCACTCTCTTCAATCTGATAAATGTAACACTTTACACAGGTTTTTATTTTCAGAAATAATTTTATAGCAAAAATATATTTTGTTATACACAAGCTTGAAATATTTAAATACTACAATGTTCCTTTTTTTCTTATTTTAAAATATACATTTTTTTTCCTTTGGTAAGTAAAAACACGATACAGATTTCCATAATTTTCTTTTCTTTGAAAATATAATTATTTCAACTTTTTTAACAATGTAATAGCTTATATTGAAGACTAACTTTTCACTAGAAAATGATATGTTAATTTTGCAACGGAGTTGTATTCTAATAAACTACAATATTTTTATAATATAATTTTACGCTTTGAATGTCACGTGACATTTTGTTACACGGAATGCGGGTGGACTGACCCGTTTTGACCCGTCTTTTATATATATATATATATATATATATAGTTTATTAAAAATATGTTGAAGTGGGTAGGTTGACACAAGATTTGTGGATAGACTTGGTCAGCTGGCATAACTATGAATTTATTGGCTATTTGTATAAATTAAAAAAAAATAAAATATTAGTATTTTATAAAAACTATCATTTACTACAACTGTTATAATTTAAAAATTAAAGGTTAACAATTTTATATTTACTTTAAATAGATAAAAAAATATTATAAAAATATATTAAAATGAACCATAGAATAAAACTTAGATATATATTTATAAATATACGATATTGATAAAATAATAAATAATAATATTTAATCATATTATAAATAAAACTGTATAATAATAAAATATTTAAAATATGAGTGTTGTAGGATAGGACAATTTGACCTGCAGGAGTTTACCAGAAAATAAATCTTTACATTTGATAAACTTAAATGTTGCATTTATTCTACACTATTTCACCAACAACACTAATAGGAGTGAGTACACCCTACATTATTAATAAGTTTGGCTTCTATCAGTGCATTTATCTTAGGTTTGTCTAACAAACTTCTTAATAAACATTTTTAATAATTCTTATGACAAAAAATTATAAATTAATTTTTTCTTGAAATTAATTTATATAAAGACTTAAAAATAAAATAAAATTTGTGAAAAATTAAATAAACTTATAGTTAATTTGTAACAGTTAAAACTAACTTAAAATGTCTTAAAAAGTTATATAAAAGAAAGTTTACAAATTAACTTATTTTATTAAAAAATTTAAGTTTTGTATGGAAATCCCATGAGAAATAAACAACATTAACGTGCAAGGATAAAAGACGATTGGAGTCTGGAATAGATTATCTGATTCCAAATAACACGTTAAAGGGAATCAAACATACAAGGAAACTACTATAATTGAGCAAGATTTTTGATATTTTATAATATCTGCTGAGAATTAATTTTTGATAGTTTCAGTTTTTAGAAATTATTTGGTGAATTGTCTTATTAAAATTTAAACAATTTTTAACTGTTAAAATTTGTTAGAAATTATTATATCAGATCACAAGAACAGTTAAGTAAATGTTTTTTTATTAAAAATAATTGTAAAAAAATGTTATGCAAAAATAAAAATATATCAAATAAATCATTACAATCAATTTAATAGACCTGATGAAAATTCAAATGAACATAAACCTGTTGCACCAAACTTAATAAACCTTTTATGTTAAAAAAAAAAAAAAAAAGAGTTCCTCATTTAAAAGATTGTCCTCCATTTTTCATTGCCTTTAATGATGTGGTGTCAGGTAAGTCATTATTGAAGGAAGAAACATAGGAACATTGAGGTGAATGGGTAATTATGGTAAAGTACACTGGACATGTATTGAAGGAAGAATAAATAAGTTTTATTTTTTAGTTTTTATTTAATAAGATAAATTTTAATGGTACTTGAGAACACTATGGATGTTCCAAAGAGGATTTTTTTTTTCTTAATATAATATTCTCTTAATATGTGGTACCCGGAATGGACTTGAGAATAATAGCTTCTCGAATAACATATTTCCACTATATACAAGGAGATTCTTATCGGTAAACTGAATTTTCACCTTGGCAATTCAGATTTTATCGAAATTCAATTTTTGAAGAGTAATTTCTTTTTGAAATATGGACAGAGAGAGGAAAACTAAAAAAAATAAAAAAATAAACAAAATTGAATCTGTAATAAGAAAAAAATAACTCTAAATAATTAATTACAAATTTTGAGAAAAAATTTGATTGGATTGAGAGAGGAAAATGAATAAAAAATAATTGAAATGTGGAAAATATAATTTTTTTAATATTGGTTTCGTGATATTATTTGAAAAAAAATTGAAATTTAATATGTTAGATAATTTATTTATTTTTGAACAAGAAAAAGAGTTTTTAAAATATGTGTAACGATGGATTGGAAAACTAAGATAATTTGAAATTATTATTAGAATAATTTATGATAAAATTATAAATTAAAAAAATGATTTATAACTCAAATAGATTAATTTTGTAATATGAAGTTAATTTTATACATTTACTAAAGTAAAATTATAGATTTATTCAATAATATTTAAGAAAAAAGTTTATATAAATAAAAAAAATTATCTTTCATATTTAAAGAAGAAACATTGATGAAATATAATTTATTTGATGATTTACATGAAATTATAATAAATTACTTGTTATTAAATAAAACTAATACACAGCCAAATCAAATATGAATGTTTCTTATAGTGTGATGGTCATGTGTTACTTCATATCTGTTTTGTACAAAAATTTTAAAGTTAACCAATGATTCTTTATTGTTGACATTTGGGGAAAAATGTTGAATTGTTTTTTAACGATTGATTATCTATATTATGTCAACATCATTTTGTATTTGTATTGGATTATATACAATTTTTCCATAAAGAACTCGAACTATACATCATGTAACTTGTTTTCATATTTTATATTATAGTAATTCAAATATGATATCAAATAATTGATTGAATAAGCAGTTGTGTGAGATTTACATTTTTATAGGATTACAACACTTCTTATTTAGATTATAACCATTTTGACTTTTTATTTAGGTGGCCAATTAGATTAGTCTTCCAAATATATTGTTGCTTTAACAAGGTCTATATTTAAGGAAAAATCTGTTGTAGTGAGTGACTTTAAAAGTCTCAAAATTTCTTTTATAGACCTTGTTAAGTTGACATATAGTTTAATCATCCTAGCAAATGAAGATTAAAACTTCCAAGTCAATTGAGAAATATTATCATCAGTTAATATGTGAACAACATTGTAATTAACTTAATTATGTTTCATGAGTTGAGATTGGCAATAATACCACATTTTTCGATGAAGTTTTATTAAGAAGTCTCAAAGTGCCAATTTTTCCTTCAAAAGAGGAACTTGCAGTTGTGTGAGATGCATGTCAACATTTAAAGTATCACTTTTTGTTATTCGACCATATGCAAATACATTGATAAAATAAGGATTGAAAAGATTCCACAGTTTGTGATGCAAAGTTGGTCTATTGAAGATGAATTTTCATGTTGTGGAAATAAATAATATTTTATATGTTTGGTCAATAAGGTGTGTTTTAAATGAATAGTTTGAATGTGGTCGGTGATTGAATTTATAAATGATAAATAATTAATATACATATACACATTGTTATTGTGCCAAGTCAAGTGAACAATATATATATATATATATATATATATATATATATATATATATATATATATATATATATATATGATTAATTATTTTTATAAGTATGAGTGTGAACACATTAAACATAACCTGATTTTAAAGCATTGGTGTTTTGAGCATATTTTTGAGTTGTGTGAATTAATGAAAAACAATTATGAAGAATTGATGTGACAATGCATATTATTGTGATGTTTATTATGTTGAAAAATCATTTATGAGACATTGGAATTGATGTGATGACCCCATTATTTAATATGGTGCCTAACCAACATACATTTATGGAGGATTGGAGGATTGATATGGTTTTGCACATTGTGGAGCAGTGTCATAATAAATATGAATTTTATAGAGGACTGATGTGACAATTATGGAGGAATGATTTAATAATATATATTGTTCAACAATGTGTTGTAATTAAAAGTTATTAAGAGTGTGACAAATTGACAATGCACTTTGCTGTCTAGTGTGCAGTGACAAAAAAATTTTTATAAATAATTGATACTATGCAATTTATTGATTATTGTGTCCTAAAAGAAAGAATATTGTTGAGACATGTTTGCATTTAGAGTATTAGTGTGTCCACATTCAAAACAAATTATGGTGTGCAATTTGAAACATTTTAAATGTTTGTTAATTATTACTTATAAATTGTAGTATTGTTAAAATATATAGAAGGAAAAAGAAATAAAAAACATACATTTATGAAATATTTTAAAACATGTTACTTGAAATATTATGTTTTAACTAAAACATTATCAATGATAAGAAGTGAGTGCCTCAATAATATTAGTTCATATTTTTTTTAATATATTAATCTGGTGCATTTCAGACACGTGACTCTAAATTTTTTTATTAAAATTTTGAAATAAAAACATATTAATTTTAATTAATTATTTTACTTTTTTATAATAAAAAAATCTATTTTGTATTTTCCCTTATTCCATATTACCGTATAAAAACATGATCTCATTAATAATAATAATATAAAAACATTATCTTATTAATATTAATTCTATAAAATATATTTTTTCTAGCATTCATTCAATTTATATACAAACTGTCATAACAATAACAATTTTTATTCTCAATTACGTATAAAGAAAAAAAAAACCAACCTTATATTATTGTTTATTTTCTTCTTCCTCTCAAGCCGATGAAAAGCTATTCTCATCTTTTATAATTAATTATTTAAAACGATTTTCTATATAATAATTTTAATGCTTAATATAAAACCATAAATTATAATTTATTCCAACAAATTTTATAATCTTTACTCATTTTTTTAAAAAGTTATTATTATCAATCATAACAATAATAATAAATAATATTATAAAATTACATATTTTTCTTCTATCTTCCATTCAATTTTTCTACAAACCACTACATTGATAACATTTTTTTTCAAATAATATTACAAAACCAATATTAAAAAGTAATATTTTTTCACATTTCAATTATTTTTTATTTTTCGCCTCTCAATTCAATCAAAGTTTATTCTCAACATTTTTAATTAATTATTTTATATTATATTTTTTCTTTTATTTTTATTTCTCCAATTTACCTTCTCTCTATTTTTTTTAAACGGAATTCGTCTTTCCAGAAAACAAATTCTGGTAAAACTTTTCACGGATCAATAAGTAATTGCATGTGGGAATTATGTTGGTGGGAACCGAAATTATTTTGGGGAGAATGGAAATGTGCTATTTAAATCCATTTAAAGTATTTTATATTAAAAGAATATATTGGTAAAAAAAAATTCTCAAAAGTTTTTTTTTTCTAATAGAATATTTAGTCTTGAACAATAAGTTATCGGTTTATTTTATGCCGTCAAAGAATGAGTCCACTTCGACATATCCGTACAAAAAAAACTCTTTATATTATTACAAATAATTAAAATATAATGGATTATAGAAAAAATTAATTATCATAACAACCCAATAAATTATAATTTGTATACATTATAATATTTTGACACTCTATTAACCAAAAATATATTAAATTATTATATTTTGTCAATTGTTGAAGTGTGGGTTAAAATGAAACATCACCTGTATACAACATGTGTCTTGTTCTTCGATATAGATTTTCAGTCCCAAACAATTTTGCCAGAAAGGAAAACGTTAGAAGTCCCCTCTTCTTGTTTTTGTTTATGGAGATGTAAATTCCAATTGATTAAGTTTCAAAGAGTGTAACCATTTTCGTGTGGAGAAAACTTTCAAATATTGATTAAACTTAGTACATTTGGATGTCGGAACAAGTTTTATGGCTGCTACAATTATTTCACATTAAACCTAATATAAAACGCATTAGCAGTGTTAACAGTTGCCCGCTGACAAGGAGGAAATTAGTGGGTCCGGTGATAATTAGGGTTTATATGTTTTTTTTAGCATTTATTTTCTATATCTCCCATTTTTCAACATGCACTATCATAATTAGATTGAATTACTCCTTTCACTTATTTTTTATTATATTTTGCCACTATCACTGCTAAATTATTTTGCATACTAAAAAATAATTATTTTGCATAACTAGATGAGAATACTAAAAAATTATTTTGGAAAGTTTTTTCTAAAATGTATTTTGAAAGAAAATACATAAAATGTGTTCTAGAAAGTTTGTTTAAAAAATACATTATTGAAAACATATTCCGAAAAAAAATTATATATGTTTTGAAAAAATTGTTTCAAAAATTTTATTTTAAAAAAAATTGTTCTGGAATTTATTTCATTGTAGTCTTATTCTAAAAAAATATTTCATAAATTTTAAAAGTTATGTTATGAAAAAAAATTCCAAAACAAGTAATCGAAGGTTCCTCTAAAAGAAAGAAATGAAGAAAAAATATAAATTTTAAAAATTATGGAAGTGCAGGAAACGGTTGCCCCTTTTCTCTTTTTACGTTTGTTGGGCCTCACTTAGTCAGGGTCTGCTTATTATTACTTAGTATCTTGTTTGAGTCCAGGATATTTTTCAGAGTTAGACAAAAAAAAAATATAGATAAATTATTTACTTGTTAACTGAGAGTTGTTTTTTTTATTGTATAATATAATATATAACAATTTGAAGAAGAAAAAGAAATAATATTCAAAGCATAACATAATATAATAACTATAAATTAAATAATGTAGTGATTTTGTTCCTTCGATTTTTTAGTGTAATATATTGAGAATAGTGAGGTATAATAACTTAGTATTTTCTTACTATAAATGAAAATATTAATTTTTTATTTTATTAGTAGTATTTTACTACATATATTAAAAATTAAATAAACTTCTAAATTTAGAAATTGAGAAATTCTACACGTTTATATAAATAATCGATTTTAACAACCTTACCAATATTATCTGAATACTTAGTAAAACAAAGAAGGTATATTCTATCCTATTCCCTTATAAAGAGAGAAGCTAGACATCAGTGTAATTTATTCTATATTATAGGTGATAGTTTAGAAAAATAAAATAAAATGAAACCGACAAAATAAGTATAGTATAAAGGTTACGGAATAAAAAAAATATAATCTTTACATAATGTGAACTACTGATATATTTAAATTAAATTTATTTAAAACAATTACTCTATTTATTCACAGTTTATATGGTCACCTGACAAGTATTTCATTTGATGAATTTGTTTACATGAATTGGTACTGGCTAGAAAATTTTAGATCAATTAGAGTTTTTATTTGCAGACTAATTACTAAATATAATATAGTAAAAATGTTACAAATGAAACCCTCCATGGCAATATCCACTACTCATTTCTTATTATTTTTACGTCAATTACAGATTAGAGGTTTATATTTTTTTTTATTTGAATAGGATGATACATAATCGATTTGACCTAAGTAAAAGAGTTGTAAAAATAACGAAAGTCAATCAGGTAACTGAAAGAAAAGAAACCCTAAAATCAAATGAAAAGGAATTAAAATAAAGAAACCCCAAAATCAAATGAAAAGGAATTAAAATAAAGAAACAACTGATTACATCAATTAAGAATGATAAATGATAAATAAACACCTCAAGTAAATAAAAGAGGTGTAACAATGAAAAAAAATTCAATTACTTAATCCAAGGAAACACAGAGTTAAAAAGAAGGTAGATAAGGAAATCAATAATTACGTAAAAGTAACAGATCCTGGAAAAGTTTCATCTCAATATATTATATTTATTGTTATTATTATTATTGGTGGAATTTTTTTTTATTATTTATCGTATTACAGTGCGTTAAAGTTAAAATTAATATTTATATTAATATTAAATTTCTTATATTATTATTATTATTATTATTATAATGATTTATTTTAAGTACTATTTAAAAAGACAGAAGTAAATGATGGAAGGGACCAGGGTTAAAGAAGAGAAAAGAAATTAGGGCTGAACCTGTCATAGCTGAATAGTGTTGTGTGTGTGAGAGAGAGTGTGTTCATCTGAGGTAGCAATGGCCGAAGAGGAGCTTGGTGGTTTCAGGATTTACAATTCCATGACTCAGCAGAAAGAGATCTTCAAAACCAAAACCCCTGGCAAGGTTTCCATGTACGTTTGCGGAGTCACTGCCTACGACTTCAGCCATCTCGGTCACGCACGTGCCGCGGTTTCCTTCGACATCCTCTACAGGTGTTTTTTCGTCATTCATTCTCCAATTCCCACCAACCTTCTTTTCATTTCGTTGCCATGTCTCAATTCAATCTACTTGTGATGAAATTGGGAATCTAGCACACGGTTGTAAAGTTGTTTCAGATGCTGTCTTTTCTGAATTTAGGTTCAGAGTTTATTCGGCTTATTTATAACCATGTAAATGTGCAGTTGGATTTAATTTGGTTTGTCTGTTTCTGTTATTATTATTATTATCATCCATATTTATGTAGGTTTAGAAATTAGATTACCTTGGACATTTGAAAGGTTAGATTGGAATAGTTCTTTTGAACATTTGTTTTGTTCTATTTTTTTTGGTCTTAATTTCGCTTTTTCGATATGTGTAGATTGAGAGTTGACACACGGTTTTTACTCTGTTTGACATGAAAACTTGTAGGTACCTTAGACACTTGGGCTATGAAGTAACATATGTGCGGAATTTCACTGATGTTGATGACAAGGTGAGGATGAATACAATGTCTTTAGTACCAGTGTTTTGTTGTCTCAATATAACATTATATCTTGTTGTAACCAGAACTCGCAATTCCCTGATTGTTAGACCTTTTCACCATCCAGCTGCGATTTTTGTTGCGATGAATCTTTTCTGATTTTTCTTTTTACTAATTTTCATTCTTCTTTCCTTTGCACGACTCTGGTTGTTTGTCAGTCTTACATATATGTCCATTTGGATCTTGAATGATCACAATCGCATATGAAACTATATGAATGTATACTATCAACGTGATATTGATTGAAATAAGGTTTGTGTTCCTTCTCTGAAGTCTGGGTCAATATATGGTAGTTCCCACTCATGGTCAGTTTGGTATGGATGTAAAAAAGGGTTATATTATAAGTAGATCAGGTGGTACTAGTAGTGTATATTATATTATAAGTAGATCTGGGTCAATATATAACACTTCCTTCTTGAACAAATTTTGTACTTTTTTCATGATTATTTTCTTTTATGGGCAGTTTGAGGTAAAAATGGGTTAAGAAAAATTAATTTATTAGTTTTCTTTGTAAAATAGTATTAAAAACTGACCCATTTCTTTTTTTTTTCTATTAGTATTAATATATTGAGAGCTATACTTTCAAATGACTAAGAATTTCTTTAATTTTTATGAAATAATAGTTTAAATTTAATCGAATGGCTTGTAGGGTTATTCAGTTCATGTGCTATTTTACTATTGGATTGAGAGCAATTCTTTTACAGTTTGCAAAAATCTCAATTTTTGTCACATATGCTATAACCAACTGACCCTTAGCATATAAGCAATACAAATCTATGAAATCATTTTAGAAATGAAGAGGGCTTAATGTTATAGAATAAACTTATTGGGAAATGGGGACGTGTAGTGAATATTGATTTTAAATAATATTATTTTTGGGAGTCAAAATATAAATTCTTTGATCCAGACATCCAGTCACCCCTGTTAGTTACCATGTTTCTGTTCTGTGACTTTAGGATCATTTGTCAAAGTGATTCAAGTGTATGGTAGAGGATTGAGTTTTGTAGGTTTTCAATTGCTATCAACTCTTATATTTTGTTTAGTATTATCTTCCAAAATGTTTTCAACTGGATAGAGAATTTCATTGTGATAGGTTTAATCTATGCTTTTAGATATAACTTTTACGTGGACATAGCTTTTAGAATAAGGCATTCACACAGTACATATTTCTATGTGCTTCAGGAGTCTTAAGTGTTTGGAAGCACCATCTTTTTTGAGAATACCTCAAGTGTCAATCTTCAATCCCCCATTCATTTCTCCTGTCTTCTGTGTGGAACTCAATTTTCCTTTGTCGGTGTACCAAATCCATCTGTCTCTGTTCAAATCTCTCTACTCAGTCTCTATGTGGACTGTTCCATACCAGCATAGTTTTTGGCAGTGGTTCTCTACCTCATGGGTTTGTGATTTATTGAGTGGGCATTTGATCTTATTCATGCTCAATTTAACTTTTAATTAAATGTTGTGATTTGAAGGTTATTTTCATTTCTATGTTGTTTCACATGCATAAATACATGGTAGAGCTTTAGGTAGGATCTTATCATTCGTATTACAATACCATGATTCACACCTCTCCCCTCCCCTTCCCAATCCTTGGTAGGATCTATGCTTTCACAACATTGGTTAGAAGTTTCACCAAGTTCGTATGCCCTTGAAAACATGAATCTTGAAAGCGTTTGACTTTACACTTCTTATCTGAATCTTTAATGTTTATTACAGACTGCTAATACCAGAATTGCTGCAGATAATTAAGCGAGCAAATGAGACTGGGGAAGATCCATTGATGTTGAGTAACCGTTTTTGTGATGAATATAATGCTGATATGGCTGATCTTCAGTGTGAGAAACCATCTAAGGAACCTCGTGTTTCTGAACACCTTGGCGAGATAAAGGACATGATAACCCAGGTTTAATTTCGCTAAACATATTGCTATCCTCTGCTTTTGTTTGAAATTTTTAAGGGGATCTCCTTATAAATTTTTTTTTGCTCCACTTGTTTCAATTAAATTCCAGTTGACAGTCTTGCTTTCTGTGTTATATTAATCAATACTTCCCTTTTTTTCAAGTGCATTTGGAGTTTATATGTTTCCTTACAGGTTAAATTAAACCTTGTATACATTACGTGTTAATAAACTTCCTGTATACACTATTATGCTATTTTGTGTACTTTTTATAAGAATCTTGGACATTTACTCATATTGTTGTAGTGACTATTGGGAATGAATTTAGATTTTCTGTCCTCGTGCTTTTGCCCACCCAGCTTCCCTAAACTATTGAACCTTCTATATGTTTACGTATATAATATTAAATGTAAAAGCTATTCCTTCTTCTTTCTTCCAGCAATGTAATGTATAATGTATCCTATCATGATAATTTAACTCGTTATCTTGTTAATAAATAGATTAAAACCAAGAAGGAACTATGAAAGCAAAACAAGAGTTAAAAAGGCCAGTTGTTTTCAATTTTTTAATATTGAGAGATATGAAGCTCAGAAGCTGCATGCAATCTCCAACTGAAATATTAACGAGACTTCAAATATAACAAACTTACAGCTTCTTTGCTTTGATTTGTTTTTTTAAACTTCCTGTTTTAGTCTCATTTGCAAAAATGTCACCTTATATTTTCTCATTATTTCTTTTTTTCATAGATCTGCATAGGAATTTTAAAACTTGAGACAAAGTAGCAGTTTTATTTACTAATGATAGCAAGAAACATATCTATTTGAGGTTGCATGTCATTTTTATTTAAATGCATGGCATAGAAGTTGAATCATGAAAAATTACAATTTCATTGGATTTGGTAGTGCTAAGTATGTCTATTTATAAATTCTAAGGCATTAATTTAGAATTCAAAAGATGCTTAGTCATTATTCATTAATGTACTGTGCAGATTATCAACAATGGCTATGCATATGAAGTTGAGGGTGATGTTTTCTATGCCGTTGATAAATGCCCAAATTATGGCATGCTTTCTGGACAAAAGCTAGAGCACAATAGAGCTGGGGAACGAGTAGCTGTGGACTCAAGAAAGCGTCACCCAGCTGATTTTGCTTTGTGGAAGGTGTGAGAACCCTTTCCAGTTATTTTAAAATGTGTTTTGTAAACATTTGAAATCTCTTATATTTCTTAATAATAATAATAATAATTGCAGGCTGCTAAACCAGGTGAGCCTAGTTGGGACAGCCCTTGGGGTCCTGGAAGACCTGGGTGGCACATCGAATGCAGTGCAATGAGTGCTTGTTATTTAACTCATAAATTTGATATCCATGGCGGTGGAATTGATTTAATATTTCCTCATCATGAAAACGAGATTGCACAGAGCTGGGCTGCAGACAATGAGAGCCATGTCAGTTATTGGATGCATAATGGGCATGTCACTAATAACAATGAAAAGATGTCAAAATCCTTGGGCAACTTTTTCACCATTCGCCAGGTCAGTTCTTAGCCAACTTCCATTCTCCTTGTTAATGACAGTTTTATTTCTTTTTAAATATTTGTAGAAGGTTTTGCGTGATAGAAGTTCTTACAAGATGTCTTGTGCATATTTTTCATGATATTTTTTCTTGCAGATCACTGAGCGTTATCATCCGCTTGCTTTGAGACACTTTTTGATTAGTGCCCATTACAGATCTCCACTAAATTACTCTATCTCACAGCTGGAGAATTCATCAGATGCTATTTACTATATATTTCAGGTAAGCAGCCTCCAAAATTGTGTGTTGTTGGTTAGATTTTGATGGGCGAGTTCATCTCTCAAGGTTGACAGTTTTTCCATTATGTAATCTTATATTAATTTGTTTGTATTTGGGGTTATGCCTGTGAAGTGTCTTGTGAATGGATATGAAATTCTATATCCTACCCAAATACTGCTACGTAAAATAAGCAACTTTTATCTTGGAGATAGAATTTCCTGTGCTTCTTTCTCGCTACTTTGAGTTTTTGAGGACGAAGGTAGTTACTGATGTGATGAAAATCCCTAGTGTATATTATTAAATGTCCAATTGTTTCAAGGATGACTCTTCTGAGTCTCGTTATAAGGGAAATTATTTGTCTCTGGTGTTCTTGTCATGGCTTGTATGAAACACAGTTTGATTTATCAAGGTAACTTACCATAATTTTCAACGTGATTTGGTTGTATTGACATAAATTATTAAAGCTACAGAAAACTGTGCGACGTTGGTATTTTGTTAGCTTTAACAATGCCATTATGCTAGGGAAATTGTTCGAAATAGCTTCCTTTTACATCTGCTATGTCGTTAACTATGAGAATGGTTTTGTCCTTTTTGTTGTTAGACTCTTCAAGATTGTAGAGATGCTTTATCACCATTTCTTCAAGAAGGATCCAAGAAGAATGAAAAAGTGCCTCAAATTAACGAGGCTGCCAAGGAATGTATTAAGAAGTTGAGTGTTGAGTTTCAAACAAAAATGTCAGATGACTTGCAGACGCCAGTGATACTAACTGGTGCCATCCAAGAGGCGTTAAAATTTGTGAACAGTTCATTGAAGATGTTGAAGGTACGTAAATGGAACCAATTTCTTGTATTGCATGCGTGGGTGCTGCTGCATTCATTTTTGCTTTGGAAATGCACTAGTAATTTACGAAGATGTTTCGTCTATCTTCCAGAAGAAAATGCAGAAAAGAGCACAACTGCAATTGATTCAATCCTTACAGGAAGTTGAGAAAGAAGTTGCAAAAGTTTTGGACGTACTAGGATTACTGTCTTCTAAATCCTATGCCGAGGTGATTCATTTTAACACTAGCTTAATTGCCCTGTTTTATATAATCTAATAGACACTTTCTTTCGGAAAACCATTGCAAATGTTAAACAATTGTTATTGTTATTTGTTCATCAGGTTTTGCAGCAGTTGAAAGAGAAGGCTCTGAAGAGAGCAGGTCTAGCAGAAGGTGAACTGCTGCATTTGATAGAAGAAAGAACTCAAGCTAGGGTTAATAAGGATTTTCTCAAAAGTGATAAGATTAGGACTGATTTGACTGCAAAGGGCATTGCACTTATGGATGTGGGCAACGAAATAATTTGGAGACCATGCATCCCGAGTGAACCAGTTGTTGGAGAAGCTGGTCCGAGAGACCAGAGGACACTTATAGTTGAAGAAAAGCAGTTCACACCTTCAGTGAATAAAAAAGTGGAAGAAATACCAGGGGATCGAGAAGGGAATGGCCCTCGTACAACATAAAGGTAGAGTCAATGTCACTCCTTAGCTATTATGATTAATACAGAAATGTTATAATTTATCAAATACCACACAAGGCTTGAAGATTGTATATCAGTTGAAGGTTATTTATGAGCATACCTAGTAGTCTAGGACAAGAATATTTTTTATACATTTCTCAGGTTGGGTCTCTTTCGGTCCTGTCCGTGGACTAGTTTAACTGATTTGACCATTACATGAACAGTGCCCCATACCGAGACTTTTTTTGAGTCTCAGATTGGGTTTTTAGCTCTTAATTTGTACTACAGAATGCCGAATATTTTTTCAAGAATGGAGTCTGATTATCTCTTGTTTGCTATTGATGAACATTAGCATGATTTCTTAAATTATCCTATTAGTTTGGTTTATTATATTGGTTTGCTATTCTGTTTCTCTGGTTAGCGTGGTTATCTCATTTGTTTTGAAGCTGCCGAGCTATGTCTAGGCAGCCAAATCACCTAATTTACGAAACCGCATACCTGAATTTGCAAACAAATTATTTGAGGAATCTGAACTTATGATATTTTTCTTTGAAGTTTTATTGTAATACTGTCAAATAAAGCTAGATAAACAAATCAATGTAGCCTTGATAACTATCTCTCGTGTCTTGTATGAAGAGGGATATTTAAAGTTTCTTGAAATTATGAAATATGGCTCATTGAGTAGAGTTGGATTGGTTTAGTCTGTTTGGCTTTTAGCAAATTGATGGGGGTGAGGGGGGTTGCTTAAGTCTTTATAAACACCGTTGTTTAACAAGAAGAACCATTTAAGCAGCTTCCTAGTAAGCAAGGTTTTCTTAACTTTTAAGCGGGTCTATGTATTAGTTTTCTGTTTTCAAGTGGATTTCATTTAAGAACCCTAAATATAGATGTTGGGTTGGGAAAACCTAAACCCATTTAAGCAAGCCGGTTGAATAAGTATATACGTCACAATAATTTAAAAAAGAAAAAACTGTTCCAGATTTTAAGCGTTTTTTTTTCTAATTTTGTTCGTAGTATTTTTTTATTTCAATAATTTATTTGTAGATAAAAGTCAAAATTATAATGATAATGCACACAACCTGTTATTTTAGTTTTTATTATATTCATTTTACAAAAGATAAAATTTGTTGGTGTAAATTTAAAGTTGTACCCATTTTTGAATTGTTTTCTTGGTAATTTATACGTTAGTTTACTATTCAGTACTTTACAGAATATTAAAATCAGGAGTAAATTACACTATTTTCTTTCTGAGAGATTAATGAGGTACAATTTGTCTATTTCATGGTTTTTTTTTTTTTTTTTTTTTTTTTTTTTTTTTTTTTTTTTTTTTTTTGTAACTTTAAGCAACAAGTGAATTGAACTCTATTAGATTTAGGATTTCGGAAGATAAAATTAAGATTTGAGTAAAGTTGATTATATAAACAATTATTTGTAAAAAAATACATTGTCTAAGATTAACTTTTATCGCCCTAGAAATTATAGGGAAAATAAATTCTTAGAAAGTTATTCGTTCATCATTGCTTAGCAGCACTACTAAATAAATCCATTCGCATTAAACTGGATTTTGTGTAACAAACATTGACCATTCAAGAAAAAGAAATGTAATATAAATTAATGAAAAATCATATGATATTTATTGATCCGTGATCCTGAAAAGAAAGAAATTGACACCGATAAAAATAAGAAATATAATATATCGCCTAAACAAAATATGGATTGTTTCAAATTTATTATTTTTAAAATTTTCTAAGCGTGCTTAAATCACGAAAATCAATCAAATAATTAAAGAAAATGCTGATGTGAAACCACTTTTAATGGCGCAGGATCCGACGGATTGGAGCTTAGGATTTGGCAATCTTATATTTTTACTTTTATAAAGAAAATTTAAGACTTCTTTCTTACTTCATTGGAATAATTTAATTTTTGGGCATTCCTCAATTGTAATAAAAAAAAACTATGCTTTAGCTTAATTACACTTTGACTATCTAACTAAAAAAAATAAAAATATTTCTCGTACTGTGATTTTTATTAAAGGTTTGTTTTGTATTAGGAAATTGATTTGAAAGAGTAGGTTTGAGTTGATTTGAGATGAAAGTGTGTATTTAGATTAAGGAAAAGATAGTAAAAAATGAAAAAAAATTTATGAAAATTTATGAGTGATGTGATAGATATAGTTGATAAAATAATTTTTTTAATAGATGAAAAAAGATTAGTTATAATTTAAAAATAAAATTAAAGTTAAAAATAAATTATTATTATTAATATTATTTTTTTATTTTATAAGTTTATTTTAATTTAATTATTATTTAATTATAAAATGAGATTTTTTTTGCAAATTCCTCGTCCCCTACGTAAAAAGTTTAGAGCGAAATTTTTCTCCTTTTCATATCGTTTTTTGGAATGATCATTCCCTTTCTTCGCTCCTATGTTTCTGAATCAAACAACTCTTAAAAGAAGAGTTTTAAAGTAATGAATTTATATTTAAGATGGATAAGTATATGTATGATAATTTTAATTTTTAATAGGTTAAAATCATAATATATTACAAAAATATAATTTATTACTTAATTAGTTTTAAAATAAAAAACAGATATATATACTAATAGTGCAAAAATACTTTTAATATTTTCATCTACTTATAAATTATCATATATACTATAACTATATTAACTTTATAATATCTATCTTAAAAGTTATCCTGAATAAATTTTAATGAATTGATTGATAGTAGAAGAACTTTTCTATTAATTTTGCATGTCTATTAAATTCTAAGATTAAACTCATTACCGAATTTACTAATTTTAATTATACCATCATTCATAATCAAATATTAGTGTAATTTATTTACACTGATTATATATATATATTTATATATATATATATATATATATATATATATATATATATATATATATATATATATATATATATATATATATATGAAAAAGATGAATCAACCTATATACTGAGTTATCAATTATATAAAATGTGTTTCAATCAATAAAAATTATTAAATTATAATTATATATCAACTTAATAAATTTTACTCAGATTATATTACCTTAATAAACTTTATTAAAATTATTTTGATTTGACGCGTCTAAAAAGCAATAAATTTATTCAGTATCGTTGATTGAAGGAAAAAAAAATGGTGAATACACTATTTATTCTCAAAGTGTAACTAAGTTATTTGAGTAAATAAACTCTCTATGTCCAAGTTTACGAGCAATTAGAAATTGACACAACATTTTAACTTCCTAAAAAAGTTTACAATTTATTATAATTAAAAGATATCATATCTCATATCATTCAATCATTCTTCATATAGAACTTTTAAACTTTGTCATACATAAATATATATATTTTAGGATTTAAGATTTAGGGTTTAGAGTTTAGGATTTATATATATATATATATATATATATATATATATATATATATATA
>Ga0209700_103996_pt1 | contig 27365 bp, 17 predicted proteins | sample SiratroredBW_FD_187528 | JGI IMG/M metagenome (GOLD analysis project Ga0209700, IMG submission 187528) | Root nodule microbial communities of legume samples collected from California, USA - Siratro red BW (SPAdes) (version 2) | ecosystem: Host-associated > Plants > Roots > Nodule | place: USA... | reverse complement strand
TTTTTTTATAAAAAAAAAAAAAAAAAAAAAAACTCAACCAAATATACGACTTACATCTAATTTTTAAAAAATATAGATCGATAGGCACGAGTTTCTGTTTTCTAAATAGTATAACATAATGATAATATGAAATGTAACTTGTCACTGCTTTCTGTAATTGTTAAAACTTAGAATAACCTTGTTGATGTTTCCCATTCAAAAGGTCAAAATCTAACTAGCTCAACATATTTTTTTTCTCTTTTATCTTATCAATCCATTGGTTGACATGTGCATTGTTAGAAACTGTTTGAAGAACGTTGCACATGTTTATGATCCTCCATCTGCATTATTTGGGGAAAATATTTCAAAATTGGTAATTAAATCATGAATTTAATTCTAATATTACTTTGTTATTATTTTACAGCTGGGATAACTCTGTCATTATTTGGTGGTGTACGGAAGCATTCAATGGATCAGAACAAGGTTCCTGTGAGGGGAGATATTCATGTCATAATTGTTGGTATGCTTACTCTCAAATTTAGAAAGAATAATATATTTCTTCTAAAATTCAATAATGAGGCCATTGGACCTATAAATACATGGTTATTTTAGGAAATATAGAGAGCTAATTCTAAGGAAACAGATCCCTGGGATTGTTTTCAAATACATAATCCTAGTATGTAGTAAGATACACCTGTAATAAAGAATAAAGATCTAGTAAGGATAAAAAAAAATAAAAAAATAAAAAAATAAAAAAAATCCTAAAATACATAATGAGTAGCACGGTTTTGACACTTACCTTCAAAATCTAATCAAAACTTCTGAATATGTTTCTGCATAGTTGTCATAAAATGTTTTCTTCTGTTTGAAGTTGGAGCAATGAATACATATACATGTTAAAAGTTATGATTGTGATATGACAAATCACTAATGTCGCAATTTTTATTTTCTAGGTGATCCTGGTCTAGGTAAGAGCCAGTTGCTACAAGCAGCAGCAGCAGTTTCTCCACGTGGTATCTATGTCTGTGGTAATGCCACAACTAAAGCTGGCCTCACAGTAGCTGTAGTGAAGGATCCTATGACAAGTGACTATGCTTTTGAAGCAGGTATTATGTTCTTAAATCCTTTTTATGGTTTTACTCAATCCAACTCTGATCTTCTGGCTCAATGTGTATTTCCAGAATTAGTAGGTTACTTTGGTCATGTTAACAATTGTGTTTTTCTTAATCATGTTTTATTGTTCTTCTTTGTTCCGTATTTTGAAATATTTGCTTCTGTATGTTAAATGTGAAATTTGAAATGTGTTGCAATTGTTTCGGGTCTAATTCATCTACTCGTTGATTGGCCAAGCGGTATGGATTTCTCATTTCATGGTAAGCTAAATGATGACATTGTTTTGTTTTTTTTGGTGCTTGTTATCTTTTTTTTAAGTTATGCAGAATTAAGTAAGTTTATCTTAGCTAGTAAGGTGGAAAGAGAGGAATAAGTTTTTTCTCTTGTGCTATCTACATAAGGAAAGGATATTGTTCGGTATCTAACTGATTTTGCTACAATCCTTTGCAAAAGATTACTTTGTATTTTCTGTGAATGATTTTCATAATTCATGATAGGTGCTATGGTGCTGGCTGACAGTGGATTGTGCTGTATTGATGAGTTTGATAAAATGTCATCAGAGCATCAGGTTTGTTCTCTGGTTAATGGTTTCTTGTTTCTGTAAATATTTTTAAACCTTACTGTGAAATTGTGGTGATAATGCAGGCTTTACTGGAGGCGATGGAACAACAGTGTGTCTCTATTGCAAAGGCGGGATTGGTAGCAAGTTTATCATCCAGGACTTCTGTCTTAGCTGCTGCAAATCCCGCTGGTGGTCATTATAAGTAACATTTTCTTTTTTTGTCTTGTTCTCACAATTTTCCTTTATACACCACCTCCTTTATTCTTAGGATCAGATACACCAATCATGAAGTTTGTAAAATTGGACTAGGGCCTGTCAAACATTAAAACGGGATAGATTCTGCTATCATTTAGAAAATTAGGCTAATTCACTTTTAAAATCTAGCTCAAGGGTGAAAGATTGTCCAAGTCATATAAGAAGTATTGTCATTAATTTGTATTATAATATTTAGTATCAAAGTAATGCCAGCCAGTAATGCTATATCCCATATTGCAGCCGAGCAAAAACTGTAAATGAAAATTTGAAAATGAGTGCTGCACTCCTGTCTCGTTTTGATTTAATTTTCATACTGCTGGACAAACCTGATGAACTTCTGGACAAGCAACTCTCGGACCACATTATGGCAGTAAGTGAACACTGTATGCTTACTTTGTATAGGTGCTTTAGAAAGGAAATATCATATGCCCCATGCCATACTGAAATCACTTTGGATTTCTGCATGCTACATCTTAGTGTTCTTGCTGTAGGACAATCTATCCTCCCACAGTAGACATGTTTTCACTTTTCTACCAATTTTATTCTCCAGTCAATATTTTTCATGTGATCCCGTGTTTGTGTATTGTTCTTTTGGTTCTAAAGGTTAGTATTTCAAATGTATCTCGCAGCTTCACGGTGGGAATGGACAACTTTTACCGGCATTGAAAAAGCGACGTGGAGGTTATTTTACTACTACTGCATTTGACATTAATTTCAAAAATGCTAGAGCATTCTACATTTTGGTAAATCCAGATTTACTAACGGTAAATATTGTTCGTAATCAGATACACCTGATTCCAGAGCTACTGTATCTCAGAATGCGGAATGTGTAGCAGATCTGGGCGTTAGATCTGGATCCTTAATCTCAAGACTGAGACTTGACCCACTAAGAGACAGTGACTTTATCCCATTACCTGGTCAACTTCTTCGCAAATACATTGCTTATGCGAGGAGTTTTGTGTTTCCTAGGTGATTTGATGTCTTATATTCTTTATGATTCTGGTCTAAGTATTCTTGTATATTAGAGATATGATTAGTTATTAGGAGTTTATTAGTAGATTTGTTAGGAGAGTAGTTAGTTTGTTACCTATATAAAGTCTTGGTATTTGTTTTGCGTTTACCTCTTTCATCCATAAATACACATCATATTTTCAGTTTATCACTTTTTCTCTCTCCTCTTATCACTCAACCATGAATTTTAACATGGTATCATGGCTATACCACCCACCTTGAAGAGAAACTTTTCTGATGCCTTGCGCACTGTTTGCTCATTTTTCCTCTCACTCTTTTCTTTCAAACCTTAATCCCTCATTTAAGGTGGTGAAGCCACTTCAATGTCATCTTCTGCCTCGTATTTTAGCTCTGATGTCTGCATCTACGTTGGCACCTAAGTTGATATCCATGTCATCAGCCAAATCTTGTTCAAATAATGCAAGTTTTCTTTTACTTTCAAATCAAGATTCAAGTCCAATCAAGTTGATGATTGTAGTGGAAGTTCTTGGTAGCAAAAGACAAAGGAGCATAGAGAACCACACTACTCTACCTCACGAATTGATCTCAATCTCAAAAATTGGTCAAAGAAGTTCTTCTGCTTTTGCTGATGAAATCCTTTTTGCAATTCCTTTGGCTCCTGTACACTTTAATGACTTTTGCCTACATGACTGGCTTGTGAAGATTAAATTTTGCCTCTGTTTGGAGAGCTTTCAAAGATGTATGTTGCTCAAGTTTTGCATTCCTAGTTTTGACTTTTGGTTGCACCTTTGATTTTGTGAGTTGGATCAGTGTTAACTGGTTGGTTTATTGCTAGAAACTTAGTTTGGTTTGTACTTTTGGTTTTTGTGATACTTCAGTTGTTCTTGGTGCCTTGGTGAGTTTTTCAAGCTATATTTGGTGTTTTGCTTCATAATGATTTTGGAAGCATCTCAGTTGATTTCATTACCTTGTACTTGTCTCTACTATACTGACAAGTGAATCAAGAAATTACCTATGCTACTATTTTGGTTCCATGGCTTGCAATTCTGTTTCTAATTCATAGTGGATCCAATTGGTAGAGTCGCTTCTGTTGGGTAGAATGCTTATTCCTAGATCAAAAGCTATAGCCAACAGTCAGGACGCAATATTTTCTACTTAAGTGTGTAGTAATCCAAGCGTCATGAATTGTGACTTGGTCCACTTGGCCTATGCCACAGAACAATTGATGTTACCTGCAACAATCTTCCCCTTAGCACTTGTTCCACTAGGAATTGGACTTTTCAATTGTGACTCAACTTACCTAGCCTATATCATAGGATAATTGTGTAATGTGCAACAATCTTTCCATGAACAATTGTTTCACTGCGAATCAAACTTATGACCTTGGCTCTGATATCAATTATTGGATTGAGTGTTTATCATTAGGCCAAAAGCTATAGTCAATAGTCAGGGCGCAACACTTTGTACTTAATAGCGAAGCAGCCCAAGCGCTACAATTTGACTGTGACTTGGTCCACCTGACGGGATAATTGATGTTACCTGCAACACCTGTTAAACCAGTGCATGCAAGGTATGGCAGAAAAGTTGTCGTTGAAGACTAAGGCTACTATGGTTTATTGGTTTGTCCTGTTGTAAGCTTCTGCTATGGATTGTCAACTAGTGGGATTCTTTGTTTGCTTATGCCTATATGGTAGTTAAGTATTTGTCTTGTTTGCTTATGTTAATTGGTGAAGTCTTGAGTTGTGGCTTCTGCTTAATGGTTAAGGTTTGAGTTGCCGGTGTGGCTTTGATAGCTTTTGCCTTCTATGGTGGTTAAGCTTTGATAGATTCTACCTTTATTAGGTGGTTAAACTTTGGATAAATTTATCCATTGTATTTCTGACTATTTCTCTGTTTTTCTGTCAATCTGATCTGATACTTGTATTTTTAAGTCAAAGCTAGAAGTGTTGTTACATCTACGAGCTTTAGGAAGGATATTAGAGACATGATTAGTTAGGAGTTTGTTTGGAGAGTAATTAGTTTGTTGCCTATAGAAGGCTCTTTGTAATCCTTTTGCATCTATCTCTTTTATAAATCAATACACATCTGATTTTCAGTTTATCACTTTTTTCTCTTCTCACAACACCGAACCATGAATTTATTTTATTCCTCTTCTCTTTTTTATTTATTATTAGGATGACAAAGCCAGCTGCAGAAATCTTACAAAAGTTTTACCTAAAACTGAGGGATCATAATACTTCGGCTGACGGTACTCCTATAACAGCTAGGCAGTTGGAAAGTCTAGTAAGGCTAGCTGAAGCTCGAGCTCGGCTGGACTTGAGAGTAGAAATAACGGCCCAGGATGCAACGGTTAGTTTTCATATGTTAGCATGAATAATGTACATAGTATTTCTTTTTGCAATCCTTTTTTTTTCTAACTTCACATCTCTCACGTTTTCAGAAATACCCCTGTAAATGTGGTTGAATACCATTTCAGAGTTTAGTCTACAGATGTGTAAAATTTTAACATTTTCATAATTTAATTTCCAGAATTACATAAATATGTTCCAGATTTGTTTTTACATGCTCCCAGAAATTAAATTTTTGATGCATTAAAATTTTACACTTGAAACTAAATTCTGGAAGCGTTAGCATTTTGTATACTTCTAAGATTTTGCGGAAGTTACTCCCATTTTGTTTTTACATATTTTATACTTTTATACATCGATCAGAACATTCTCATTGTTGTTACTCCCATTTTTTTTCTCTTGTCCTTTGAAACTCAACATTCACCTCTATACAGTATTACCAGATGTATAGACATACGATAAAACTTACCTTTAACTTGGTAGTATTTTGTGATCATAAATAATTCTTGACGTCCCTCCCCATTTTAGCAATGTCGCTTGTGTTCTATGTCTGACATCCTAATCAATTTCCATCATTTTGTATTATTGATCATAGATATTTAAATTTAGAAACTCGTAAATCAAATTTCTCGTCATTATTTCCAAGCCACATTCCTCTTGATAAACTTGTAACGAATTTACTTTATTTTGTTTTTCTTTAAGTGAAAATTCGTTGTCTTCAAAGTATGTCTCCAAAATTCAAGTTTTAAGGCTTCCCGTGATTTTTCATGAAAACTGTATCATCTAAAAAATGCATGCAAATAGCATTAATCTTTTGTATGTCTCTTGCAAGTACGTCCAAAAGTAGATCAAACAAGTAAGGAGATTTTTCACTTATATTATCTTAAGGCCCTTTAGAAAAATCTTTAGTCTCGTTTCCCGAAATTCTCTGATCAGTAATTAGCTCACCATGCATTCTTGTATAACTTGAATCCAAGCTAGTGCAAAACATCTTTCTTTTTTCTAAGTAATTTGACAACAATTTTCTTGATACTTTCATAAAATGATATTTGAATAAAAATTGACAAAATAGAGGGGAAGGGTGTGCTTAGAGAGTATGGCCGTAATATAAATAGGTTACTAGTTCTGTTTTGGCCTGTCTAGTTTACTAAAGTAAAATGCAAGTCCGAAGAATATTTCTGTTTTTATCACAACTTTGTGAGCTGTGATAGAGATGAGAATGTTATTTTAGATGAGCGAACAAAGGGTATTACTAGGAATAAATTCGCAATAAAGTTGGAGTAACACCACTATATATGATGTGGGCGTACTTAAAGACAAGCCCTATAAGAGTTTATCAGATAGACAGTAACCTTGTCATTAGAGGTAGAAAGATTGAAGAAAACCACAGGCAAAACCATTAGTTAAAGGATTTAGAGGGATGGTATGTTCACAATAGAACATTACGATATTGTGACAATTGGCGGGGAAAGACTTGGTTTCTTCTTATCATGAATTTTTCTTGTCTTGATTTCTTGTAACAACAGTTGTGGTGCAGGATGTCGTTGCAATTATGAAGGAGTCCCTGTATGATAAATATGTTGATGAGCATGGAATCGTGGATTTTGGTCGAAGTAGTGGGATGAGCCAACCGAAAGAGGCAAAACGCTTTCTAAATGCACTCAACAAGCAATCGGAATCGGAACAGAAGGATTGTTTTTCAGTATCTGTATGTGCTTTTGTTTTTCACCCTGCTGCATTTGCTGTGGATAATTTATATCCTTAATAAAAAAACGCATGTTACTTTTCAGGAAATGTACAGTCTGGCAGATAGGATTTCATTGAAAGTACCTGATATTGACACTTTCATCGAAAATTTAAACAGTGTTGGTTATCTACTAAAAAAAGGACCAAAGACATACCAGGTACCGTATGATGGCATTTTAATTCTCATATCTATTGGGGTTTCTTTGAAGCTTTACTCCTTGTTAGGATGCGTCTTTCTTTCTGTTTGTTGTGTACTATGAGCCTATTAACTTACACCAACAATCTCTTACCAAAATGCCTTCACATTACGTGGAGGTGGAGCAGACATTCGGATTTGGCCTTTTATAATGTAAAATACATTTTAGAAAGTACAATGTAAAATTATAACTATTAGTTAAGGATAAGAAAAAAAATTTTAACGTCATAATAGATTATAGTGCAATTTATAACAATCGTAAATTTTCAATCAATGATTTTAAGTTGGTGTTTATCTCCTTTTGAAAAAGCTATATCCAAAAATTTGTGACCAAAGCATCGTTTTTAACATTTTGCAGGTATTATCCTCTTCTTATGCACGAAGCCAACCGTTTAAGACAAGGGGTTAAATTGAAGGAGTCATGTTCATTTTCTCCTTACACTGATGTTCCGCTGTCCGAAATACTAGGATTTAGTCTATAGTATAGTTGTGGTCTTTTGCTAATTCGTAACCTACTAATATTTGTAAATATGACATGTCATTTACAAATATTACTAGGTAAGACAAGAAATACGAGCCGAATCTCTTGTTTCAAATCTTCTGTCATTGTAAAAAGGTTCAAATACATTTTTAAAAGCATCCAATTTGTTGAGAAATTTCATGAAATAATATATAACTAAATATCTATAGATTAACCCGCGGACAAGTTGCGCACATGTTTTTTTTTTATGAAAAATAAATTAAGTTTCACACAGCTTTGTCGGGAAATTCATGCAGTAAACCAAACACTAAATATGAGAAAATGATTAAATCTTCAATTGCCAAACCAAACGTTTCCCATTGCAATTGTATATAGCAGTAACATTGTCAGCATTTACTCTAGAAAATTACTAAAAATATACTTTAAAGGGTCAAGATTTGGGTGAGTAATATAAATTTCCTATTATTCAGTGGTGATTATTACTTTTTGCAACCTCCTTATATTGTTTACAACACTTATTTTTTAAATATATCAGCTAATGTCGTTGATTGTTCCAGAATTTAGATACAGAACCATGAGAAACAAAAGGTCCTATTAACTTGAAAACTGTGTAACAACACTTCTAGGATATCTTTTCATAATTCCGAAAGTAAATTAAAATTCTAAAACCTAAATTGTAAGGAAATTAAATGGTTTAATTATGTTTACTTCCTAAATTTTAGAGTAAATCTTGTTTTGGCTCCTCAAATTTAAAAGTGGTGTTTTAGTTCTCCGAAGTTTAATTATATTTTGAGGAACTGAAAATTAGTTTTAAATTTGGAACATTAAAAGTTTTATTTTAAACTTAAAATCTCGAAATTTGAGGACCCAAATGTATTTAAATTTTGTAGAATCATAACCAGATTTACCCTAAATTTTAAGAAATAAATTCATCAAGTCATATTGTAGGTGACATAGTACAAATAAAATTACAAGATTCAAGTACTTTACAAAACAAAACGCAAATTAGTTAGGTCGTATTTTTTTATTGTAAAAAAAGGGTATAGACACTCCATAATATCTTCAATTGCTCACATTTGATTTCCCAAAGTCTCAATGCCATCTCTTGACATCATATACTTGGATGGAAGTAACTCACTAAACTTCAAAATACGAATACATTATTAAGGGAACCATGATCGGCATAATATATGTATAGATGACGATCATCATATTCTATTTGGATTAGAATAAAAAGGAAATGACAATTGCTTTCTATCCTTCATAAATTTTTAATATCCTAACAATATTTTTATTATTTTTATTTTAAAATTTATTTATTAAATTACTCTTTTTATTTATCACACGTTCAGTTGAGTCACCTGCTATATAAATACAAATAAATTTAAAAAAACTGTTAACATCTCTTTATCGATTATATTAACAAACTTTCTAAATAAATAATAAAAAATTATTTTAATAAATATTAGTAAACTTTCTTGATAAATAATAAAAAAAAATTCTGTTATATTAACAAATTTTTTTAATAAATAATAAAAAAATTATCTTAATATTAATAAACTTTATTGATAATAATAAAAAAAATTATAAATATTAACAAATATCTTTTTTTTTTCAATAAACATTGAATGTTATAAAAAAATAAATACTTTAAAAAAATTGATTTAACTGAACTTTTAAAATCCATCTCAAATTATAATCTATCTCAAATTATAAATATCTTAACAGTAAAATATATCATTTTAACAAAATAATAAAAAATAAAATAATCAAAAATTTGTACTATAATTATAAGCGTGTGAAAGAAAAAATAAATGATTTAATATATAAATTTAAAAATAAAATTAAAAGGACAATATTGATATATTAAAAAATTATTTAGTGAGATGATACAATGACACTTAGGGAAGTAGAAGGGCCACACTACATGACAAAATGAACAAATATAAGAGAAGAAGCTCGACTCCTCTTATTGTACAAAGAAATAAGGAAAAGAATATTCCGATTTATGCTTACAATCAGTCCTAAAATCTCAGTCTTTGCCAAGCCCGCCTGATGTATTCAGACAAGACGGCTCTAGGATTTACAATATAAGAACTTTCAAATAAACAATTCGACTCCAAAGATAATATACAAACCTTAATTCAGAAAAAAAAAATATCTGGACACAAGAACCAACATCTCCTATGTCAGTATTCACATAACATGATATTCAATATGTCGTAAGCACTTGCTAACCAGCGTAGATATTACATTAGAACAGGAGGGTTAATAGACATGACACCTACTCTGGACCTTGCATTGGAACCATCATATGTTGACCCTGAGAAGATTTAAAACAAGAAAAAAAAAACAATTAATATCATAAATTCGTTATCTATAAGAGTCCTATTACTCGTGGTAACAGCAATATCTTAAATTACGACATAAAACTTGAAACCACGGGAAAAACATAACTAACATATTCTCAATCTTATGTTCCTCGTTGAGTAAATATAGAGGTTTAATGGACCCCTAAGCCACAAGGCTGTCCCACGAATGTGGCATCTATAGGGATTGTCCATTTAGGCAGATTGTGATGATTTGTACTTCGGTTGAGTTGGCCAACATCGAAAGGTAGGAAATGATATTGACATAAAAGGATTGTTGTTAAATAATAACCGTTATGGCATCACCGTAATAACGTGGCACTTTTGGACCCATCTACCATTTGCCATCCATTATTTTCCATTATATAGTGACATTCACTATTTATCATTGTATGGCGCCTTCTGCAATATCTACCATTGCTCCCCATTATCCGTAACTACACTAAGGGACACTTCAACCATAAGGTTCTCACATGAAGTGTAACAATTTGTACTCCTATTGAGTTGGCCAACAACAAAAGGGAAACAAAGGAAAAAGATAATGTTGTCATAAAAGGGTTTAAGCGAAACCAATTTTATTGAATAACCATTATGGCACGACCATAACATTTTTGGATCCTTTGTCATTCGTCATCCGTTATTTTCCATTGTATGATGATATTCATTACTAGTCATTGGACGGTACCATACATATTCTCCATTGCCCACCATTATCCTAATCATACTAGGTTGTCCACCAATGTGGCATATTAAGAGATTGCCAAATTAAGAAAAGTACGATAATTTGTACTTATATTGAGTTAGCAACAACAAAAGGGCAACAAAGGCAAAGGATAAGGTTGACATAAAAGGTTGAAGTGAAATCAATGTTGTTTAACACTAACACTATGATGTGGTCTTTTTGGATACGTTATTTTTCGTTACAAGGTACCATTAATTATTTGTTTGTCATTGCATGACATCATCTTTCGTATCTTCCATCACTCACCATTATCCATAATTACAGTAAGGGATGTAACAATACGTACTTCCATTGAATTGGCTAGTGGGAGAGAGCAAGGGGGAAAAAGGATAATGATTACAAAGGGATTGAAGATAAATCAGTGTTGTTACATAACCATTATGGCATTTGATAACACTAACAAGACTTTGTCGACCCTTCTACCATTTGACATCCGTTATTTTCTATAGTTTTGTGCATCCACTATTGTCATTGTGTGGTGCAATCTACCATATCTTCCATCGCCGGCCATTATACATAATAGCACTAAAGGACACATAAGCCATGAGGTTTCCCCACCAATGTGCCATCTTTAGGAATTGTCAACTCAGACAGTTTGACTATTTGTACTTCCATTGAGTTAGGCAGTGACAAAAGGGCAACAAAGGGAAAGGATAATGTTGCCATAGAAAGGTCAAACTGAAATCAATACTTTTAAACAATTCTTAGGCCATCACCAAACACTATAACATGGAGTTTTTGGACCTTTCTACCATTTGCCAACCGATATTTTCCGATGTATGGTGATATTCACTGTGTTTCGTTCTATAGTGTCATCTGCCCTATCTTCCATCATTTGCCATTATCTGTAATTATACTATGGGATAATTAAGCCACGATGTTGTCCCACCAATGTGGCATCTTTAGGGATTGACAACTCACAGTGTGACAACTTGTACTTCCATTGAGTTATCTAGCGAGAAAAGGGCAACATAGGGAAAGTATAATGTTGTCATAGAAGGTTGGTCGATAATCAATGTTTTTAAATATCAATTATGTCATCGCCATGATACCATAACATGGCATTTTTGGATGCTTCTGCCATTTTGCCATCCATTAAAATCCATTGTACGGTGACATTCACCATTTGTCATTATATGGTGTCATTATAACTCCCACCATTATCTGTAACTACACTGAAGGATACTTCAGCCACAAGTTTGTCCAACCAATGTGGCATCCTTAGGATTGTCAATTTTGGTAGAGTGAGAATTCAGTACTTCCATTGAGTAAGCCAACTATTAAAAGGCAACAAATAGAAAAAATAATGTTGTCATAAAAGGGCCGAATTAAAATATACGTTGATAAATACCTGTTATGGCACTCCCATAACGCAATAACAGAGTCTCTTTGGACCCTTCCCCGTTTGCCATAAGTTATTCTCCTTTGCAAGGTGCCCTTCTCTATTTGTATGCCACCATTGGCCATATCTTCCATCACCCACAGTGGCACAACACCGTAGCGAAACTCCCCCTTTCTATTTCCCTATTAGCCATTTTTTTCTTTTTATTTTATAGCCATTTCTTCCTTTTTCTCAGCTTATTCTTCATTTCTTCAAATGTTTCTCATCTCCTTTTCTCTCTAATAATTTTCAGTATAGCTGTTCTTGTTCTTCATCCGGCTAATGTTTTATGCTTCTTTTTTTTTTTTTCAAAATTTCAGAATTTGTTCTTGGTTTTTAGAATTTCATAATCATGCTGTTCTATGCTTTTTTTCAATTAAACCTATAATGTTCCCAATTCTTTTTCACTTATAGCATAATGTGAAGCATCCAAAATCAAATTTTTTGAGACTTTTGATATTATCTAGGATTTAGTCTATGATTCTGTTATGCTATTTTTAGTCTTACATATATATGTCATCATTTCTGTTTGCCATAGGCCGCCACATCATCAGTTGATAACCTTGAGTGAAATCCCAAGTGGGTTATCCCCAGGACCAACATTAAAAGACACATCCCAGACGTTAAAATCCAGTTCTCACATCAGTCACACTGTAAAAGATTAGGTAACCTTCTAACTTAAGAATACTTTATTGAATTTATTTCATTCACCCAGAATCACTGCCAGAAATATTTTGAACTTAAAATCATGATCATTAGCATTCTTTGCTACCTATCATCAAAACAAGGTAAACTTCATGATCTTTCAACAGAACCACAAATGAATGTCACGTTTTCCTTTAAATAGCTCAGGGATGTAGCTCGAACAACCTAACTACAATACTTTAGTAACAAATAACAACAAAGTGGATATTAAAGCTTGAGCTACCCAAGCCAGAAACAGCATCAAGCTTAAGATTGAAGATATATAATTAATAACACATCTATATTTAAGCACAGAGCATTCATAAATGACATACAAATGCCAAAAGCATCATTCACATACTTCAAGAATGATGAGCACAAAAAACTAAATATCATTAAGAACCTCCAGTCAACCACCACCACAGGATTCTCAAAAATTGATTCAATCTTAACGCATGTAAAAAGACTTTTAAAGAAACCAGGGACCACAACAAACTGAAATTTATTATTGTGTGTACTTTGTACAATCCAATAAGGAGGAAAATTTCCAACAACACTCAGTGCCCTACCAAACTGAGAAAGATCGCCCTTCAAAGATGGACCACACAATAAATAACCCCAAATCAAGAGATAAAATTATTGAACCTAAATAAAAAAAAATTGCAGTTCACACAACTTTTTACAAGGGACTTTAATGGGTGAATTGATTGTGCTACCAACCAAAGGTAGCTGACGCATTGACAAGTATTATTTGACACTAATTCTAAGGTAGAACTTTTGAATATGCATATTTGACACTAATTCTAAGGTAGAACTTTTGAATATGCAGTGCAACTGTGTTTTCCAATATCAAACAAACGTAGTGTTAGAGCCAGCACAGTGTGAACCATTTGAACTGAAGTAAGCTTAAAAGTTTTTCCAAGGAAGAGGGATCAAACTTAGTTCTGCAAATAGAAATAGCAGTAAGTCACACATCCTATTTGGGTGCTTGTGATAAATTCATTACATTTCTAGTTTAACGCTCCACGTCAGAAACAAAGAAGTCTATAACATGTACAACAGTTACAATTCAAGTTCAAACAACCACCTTAGCACCTTCATTTAACATTCAACATCGACAGCCCTGAAGAACACAAAGAAAGAAGATAATACATCAAACAAAGAGAGAATAGCTACCTGAGAATTTGTGTAACTAACACCTTGTGAAAAAGAACCTTGATGAGCAAGCTGCAGATTTTACAACAAAAGACACCAATATGAGATGTAAGTGTATTCTATACATATTTCTAGCAACGCAATCATTCCTGACTTCCAGGCACGTGGTTGCATTTTACCTGAGCATTAGGACTCGGTTGAACATCTTTCTTAGAAGAGGTTTCTCCACCCTTGGCTGAGCCCTTGGTATCACCCTGAAATACCACATATTGAAGAACCGTACCATAGAGATGTGTACAACGAGACTCAACACAAAAATTACAAAGCATGATAACTATTCAAGCATTGGATGAAAGATTAAAAATTACCTCCATCTGCAACATCCCCAATCCGTCCACGAGACAAAGCCATGATAAAAAAAATTGCCAATCAGTTAAAAGCCAGAAACGAACACTAGGAAAATCCCAAAAAAACAAAAATAAAAACACGCTGTATACAAGCTTGATGACAGGGGACCAGACAAACATTTAAAGTAAAATATATATATATATATATATATATATATATATATATATATATATATATATATATATATATGTGTGTGTGTGTGTGTGTGTGTGTGAAATTTGTAAATTAAAATCACCTCTCGGTATCTTGTGAGGTAAATTTTCAAGGGATCGATATAATCCTCGAAACCAAGGGTAGCCATTGCCCAGAGCAAATCGTCCCCGTTAATAGTCTTTCTCTTCTCTCTCTGACACTTATCAGAGGCCCTACACAATTCAGCAGACTCAAAATTAAAGCACGTGACAAAAAAAAACGAAAGAAAATCATAAAGAAAAAAAAAAACCACACTAACTCGCTGGTGATGAAGCTGATGAACTCGGAGACGCACTCCTGAACAGTCTCTTTGGCGTCTTTGGCGATTTTTCCGTTAGCAGGGAGCGCCTTCTTCATGATGCGGCTTATGTTAGCGATGGGGAGGTACCTGTCCTGCTCGCGCACGTTAGAGCGGGGGCTGTGGTCGCCGCTCTCGTGGCTGCCGCCTCCTGGACTGGACGGACCGTCGGCCATGTTCGCCGGAACCCTGATTTGAGAGAGGAAGAATCGGTGAAAAACATGGCGAAATTGAAAAAGAATAAACCCTAATTTGAGAGAAGGAGTTGAGAGTTGTTATGTTGGTGAAGAGAAATGTTGAGAATACCTGTGATGGTATGAATTAGTTTGTATTTGGCGCGAGATCGGTGAGGGAATCGGACGCTGGAGAAGAAAGGAAGGTGGAGACGATTGAGATCTAGATTGAGGCCTATCACCACCGTTCGTTTTCTTTTATTACACAACAACAACAGACACTACCCCTACTTGCTTTTCGCTTCTTCCTCCACCCTTTTCATTTCTCTCTCTTCTCTCCTTCTCGCTCTTTCTTTATATCACTTGTAGTTAATTTATACATAAATTAAAAAATCAAATAAATTATATAAAATATTGTAAATTCATGTATATATAAGTTTATTTTAATTAATAAATAAGTTAATTTTTTTCTTACATAATGTTTGTAAAAAGATTGTTTGAACATGTTATAATATCTTTTCAAATACTTAATATAATTATATGTTTAAATTTAGTGATTATGTATCATGATCTGAGGAATCTGTGCCAAGATAATGGAATTATGTTTAATTGTTTCTTTGATCCTTTTATTCCTACTGTCAAGTAAATATTATTTTCAAGTTTTTTAACGCATTTTGCTTCCACTTTGGGAATGCTGTAAGTTTTGTCTTTTTGTCGTATTTATGTCAAATTTCCCACTGTACTGTCTGAGCGTGATAAAGTGATGGTAAAAAGTGCATTTTTTTTTCAAATAAACTTATTAAAAAAATTACCTAAATAAATCCCCTGTCAGAATATTTACGTAATTATGCATCTTCACTTGAAAAATGGGCTTTAGGGACTCGATTTCTAGTTAATGCTGCCAGATAGCTGAAAAATTAGTTGGAATTAGGTTGCTAGAGCCGAATTATGATTTTTTTTTTCTTTTGTTTGAAATAGAATTGGAAGATAATTTTGAAAAAAGAATGTATAGAACAATTATATAAGTTTGATTAATAAATAATGTTTAATGTAATTAAAAAAAACTGTATATAGAGTTAACAGTTATTAAGAAAATTAATAATAATTATGTGATTGTTATCAATGATTATTAATGTTTAATTTAAATTAAATTTATGAGTACCGTTAAAAAAGATATATATAATTATGAGTAATAATAATTAATAATTATTTGTAAATTGTGTTAAAGTTGTTTTAAAATATGAAATTTAAAATGTTGATTTAAATAATTATATAATGAACTGAAAAGTTAAAATGGTTATTGGTTTAATTAAATTTATATTTTTTAAATATTAATAATTAATATCAGTAATTTAAATGTAACTTAATATAAATTTATATTTGATTGAATTATTAATTTCTCAATTAGATTTATTAATAATTTTTAATGGTCCATGTGAATTGCTAAAACTAGTAAATTTTTAATTATTAATATCAAAATGTAATAATTTCTTTTTATTAATAATATAACGTTTTTTTTAAATGGACAAATATTATAAATATATTGATGGTGATGAAGGAAAAGGATAAGGACTTTTTGGATGAAATTTTGTGAAAAAAAATAAAAATAAGTTGAGGGGTGTATTTGTTAATAACCTGAGTTTCAAAGAAAGTAATCTTGATTTGTATTGCTTTTATGTCATTAACTCAAATACTAAGGACAGTGATATTCATGAACAATGTTAATAATAATACAAGGCAATAAATAAAATGAAAAGGTTAATGTTATTAATCAAATAATCCAAAACATGATCCACCATAGAGTTAACCACATGTTTTATAAATTGAAATTGAAATTAGAGAAGTATTGAAACATTTATTTACGGTGTGATGATAGGAACAATATTTCTATCTCCTATTTTCTAATCTACACAATTATGAAAATAGGTAACCAAAACACATTATATTTTTAGATTTTTTGAAAATTTATCAAAAAATTTATTTAATTAATATGTATAGACGGAATTTTAAGCAGAACAGACGCAGGTCAAACAAATCATTAAAACTTAAACCATCAAATACAACTTCAATTACATTAACATGTTATCTCAAAAGTATTTTGAGAGACGTTTTGGCAATTTTTTTTAAAAAATTTAGTTATAATCTAATAACATCTAATATAAAAATTTTAGAAGAGGATGAGATAAAGTCAAGACAAAGTGTAGTTATCAATAAATTCTTTTATTGATAATTTTTAGAAGAGGATGAGATAAATTAACACTGTCAACATATAAAAGAATACTATTTGAACTTCTATCAATATTGGTATAATAACCTAAAAAATATTTAGACATATAATCACTTTAGGTTAAAAAATATAAGTATTATTTAGAATCTAATAGCTCTTTATTACAACTTTTAACAATGTTTAAAATATATTCATTTTCATCTAAAATTCAAATATTACTTAAATTATAATAACTAATGACTAAATCATTGTGTATTGTTTTAGAATGCAATCACTCTCCACAAAATAAGTGAGTATTATTTTTATATAACCAATCTTAGTTAAAATATTAAATATTATTTATAATACAATCATTCCTAAATAAATGACTATTATTTTAAACAAGACCACTCCTTAAAAAAAACATTAAGTATAATTTGAAGTAAAACCACTCCTTATAACACAAGTTTATGAAAATAAAGTATGTTATGAAATATCACAAATTTATTAACTAACAAAAAGATAATATTTTTAAATAGATATAAAATATTTTAAATTACTATCAAATACGAACAAGGTTTTTCCTCAAAATAAAAAATTATAATTTGCTTAATAATGCAAAATCTTATTCTATTATTGTTAAAAGAATTTCATCAACATTTTTTTTTACAAATACCTTAGTTACATAAATATTTGAAGAAAATAACCTTTGCAAATAATTTAAATAGTTGGAAGATTATTCTAATATTTAAATATTCATGTTAAATTATTATAAATTTTAATATTATTTTTCTAAAATTATTTTAATAATACTAATTATTAATTTTAATAACAGGTAACTTTTCTAAAATTTGCAAATTTATTAACAATAAAATATCTACTCCCTATTTGATTAATATTAATTAATTTAGTCTAATAATTTGTATAAATTTTATCAAATAAATTTTTAAAAACACTTTATCATTTTCTATAAATGTTTAAGTAACAGAAAAAAAAAACATATTAAAATTTGAATATCCAGAAGGTCAGCTCCAACTAGTTTTCCAACTATGTAGAATGAATGTGAACTAGATATTTGAATCTTGTTATTTTATGTCAATAAGAAACTAATATAGTAAATTCACAAATAATTTATTGGGGGAGTTTTTCTTAAATAGGTTTATTGGAGAAAGAAATTGTAAAAGGGGCACTTAAACTTAAAAACAATTTTTTAAAGTAAAATATAAATAAATAAAGTTTAAAAAAAAAGATAAAAAAAGTATTTGTGACGGTGGTGAATGTGATTAATGTTACTCACATGTTGCCTAATCGGACACGTGTTGGAACTGTGTAGTGTACTAGGAGACCCTCCTCCTCCTGTACCTTTTCCTGCTGCTGCAGATCCTTCTTCAATGCTTTCTAAATTACTGTCAAAAAAAAAAAAAAAATATATATATATATATATATATAAAATCAAAAATATGAAATTACATCTATTAGAAGGAAAATACCGCATTTGATTTTTTTGTTACTTTTTAATTATATAATTTTCTTTAATAAATAAAAACATATTTATTTTTTAAATAAATTAAATAATCAAATTGTTTTAAAATAATTAAATAATTTATTTTTAAATAACAGTTATATATATTTTTATAAAGCTACTATATTTTAAAATTATATTTCTTTATTTTTTATTAATTACTCACAATTTAATGTAATAAAGATATAAATACACGTACACATTTTTTTTCTCTAATAGTTATAGTTATTATTGCTTTCAGAACAAATCTCTTATTAAATATGATATCTAGAGGAGTGTAGGTTGGAGTATCCCTAGCCCCCCGTTAGTTGGGCCACAAGGGCTAGCCGGCTGCTGCACTCTTTATTTTAAAATATTTACAGGGTAGATGTAAAAAATGTAATTAAGAAAATTATATATATACATACATATATATATATATATTTTAAGGTATAAGTATAATAATATTATAATTTAAATTATTCATACTTATAAATCAAATTTCATTTAATAATTATAACAATATAATTTAATTACCATTTCTAAAAAAATACCATTATTAAAGAATTTTTCACATAAATCATATGCACAAAAATGTGTTGATCTACATTTTTTTAACCTTTTTTAAACTATTCAGTTTTACTTTAGAGTAACCAATACCATGGTCTAGAAAAAAATATATATATATATATAATTAAAAAAATAAAAAATAAAAAACCATTTGAGTAACGACTTTCTTTTGTTGCTTTGGAGGTTACAAGCAAAACAATTTCAAACTCTCAAATTAGGATCGCATGTACAGGTACAGCTTGCTCCAGTTCCTTCCTTTATATGATCAGGAATTCAGGATCATTTGGTTTACAGAGATTTCACCAAAAAACAATTGGTTTACTAGGAGTTTTTTCAGAACTTATTGTAAAGAATATCTCAAAACCCCCTAGAGAACGACATGTCTCCTGTTTAACCAGGTATGAACCTGCATGATTATGCAATAAAAAGTAATCATATATAATCGGTACAAGTTTTTACCAAAAAATATTTTGTAACAAAAGTAATGGTATATCTAAAGCATGACTCAATCTCGACTACTACGTGTTATGGAGCAAATTTTACGTGTTATGGAGCAAATTTTCCATATTCCTTCTTTCTTGGTGCTATGCAAACAAACAAATCCAGAATGGTAATTCAATGTGCACATGTCATCAGTGCTTGCAAAGGTAGAACACATCAACTGCAGTATACATAGACTGTTCATTTGGTTGGTAGGGTGCACCAATCATTAAACCAACCACATAAGAACAATCCCTCTCCACACACAGAAGGAAAGAGAGAAAAAATAAAATCACGGGGAGAGAATTTAGAAAAAGGAAAACTTTCTGGTTACAAAAGAGATCTATCTTGCTGTTGGTTGTGCAACTGATTCATCAATTGACAGGTAACTCTCAGCTCCAACTAGATCAATAGAACCCAAGTTCAAGGAAGAGTGAAAAGAATTTTTTGACATATCATCTGAATTCCCTTCTCTTAATGCTTCTGCCTGTCTTTCAATACATATGGCATCTTGGATCTCCTTTAGAACTTCTGAAATTGATGGCCGCATGTGTCCATGAGGCTGAACACACATCAATGCTTTCTCTGCTATTTTCCACATTGATTGTAGGTCATAATCCTTGTGCAACAAGGGATCGATTATACCTTGTATATCTCCACTCTCAATGTGTAATTTTGCCTGTGAAAATTTAATGCAGGCAACCAAATTTAGTTGATAGTTCAATGTGTCATAAATTTGCAAATACTTTTTGCTTGTTAATATTATGATTTACTTTTTTCAGTGTTGCAAATTAAATACTAAACAGATCATTTGAGTGGGAAGAAAAAAAAAAAAAAAACTTTGACGGATGAGACTTCCTTTATACTCCAAAAATTCTATTTAGGCATAGAATTTAAAACCTACCCATTGGACTATGTTACGGCAATTTACACCAAAGCTTTCATTTGATATTGCTTCTTGACCAGACATTAGTTCAAGGAGAATCACACCAAAACTATAAACATCACTCTTGTCTGTCAGCTGTTGGGAAATATAGTACCTGTCAAAGAAAAGGTTAGTCATCCAACCAAAATCAAGAAACAATAAACTTATTTTGCTGGAACACACAAATTCACTGAAAACAGATAAAGGCCTTACTCAGGATCCAGATATCCTACTGTTCCACGAACTATGCTTGAAACATGGGAGACTCCGTCAACAGCAAGTTTTGAAAGACCGAAATCAGAAACCTTGGCTCTCATGTGCTTGTCGAGAAGAATATTGCTGCTTTTTAAGTCCCTATGGATAACTACAGGAACGCAACCCGTATGAAGATATTCAATCCCTGAACAACCATGAGAATAATGCATTTAGTATCATGTGATTGATCATAAGAGAAGGGCCATTCAATCACAAAAATTAGAGGAAAAGTAGTTTTATATTCTGAAAGCATTAGCTTAAAGGGTAAACCTTTGGCAGCATCTTCAGCAATCTCAAGACGCTTAATCCAATTGATACTCCTTCCATTCGCTAAAGGGCCTACAAGAAAACATTAGACACAAGTGAACATATGGATTTCCGCTCCTTGATTTAAGTCATGCAGGCTTACCATAAAGATGTTCCTTGAGAGTGCCATTATGCATGAACTCATAGACAAGCATACTATTCTCTTCATCTCGACAATAACCAAGCAGCTGTACCAAATTTCTATGATGTATTCTTGAAAGAAGAGTTACCTGGATCAAAGGAAAACATCATACCAATTACAATAGAATTAGTAAGAGTTGCAACCATTTTGTGTATTTAATGCTTTATTTAGAACAAAAAAAAAATGCTGACAAGATAGAAAAAATGGAATATAAATTACCATACTTTTATTCAGATGTCAAATAAAAAATCAAGAGAAAATTATGAGAAAACTGAAGACTACAGATTCACCTGTTAAATAATTATTTGAAAATATTACAACCTCTTTTTTATTTTATCTCCACTCTTTCTTTGGAGAGGTAAGATTATATGGAATGGAAGTAATGTAAAATGGTCTCCCAATTTTGTTTGATTCCATTTTCTTATGTCATCAGACTTTCAACCTTTATTTTGTTCCTCCTTTGTCAATTCTTTTCCTCCCATCAACCCCAACAAACTTAAAGAGACCATTCTAAAATCATTGATGTATTTAGGCAGAAATCTGGAAGTTTCAAGAAGAATAGATTGTGGGTACCAAATAACTTCATGTTACCACTTTGTTCCAGTCCATAAGCCAAAGCTCTGTAAGGCAGATCTAGTTTAGAATAGTATAGTACTTCAGAAATGTTTGGTAATATTAATGAATGTCTCTTCGTCAGCTTGTATCAATAATTGGTCTGACAAAAGTCGGCCTAAGATGATAACTACCAAAAGAGATGCTGCAAGTTTCTGCAAGGGCAACTTTCTTCTTCAACGTAGTTTTACATAAGTGTTTTTTTTTTTTTTCATTTGTTTATTTTTAAATGAACTGTTTTAAGAAGATTAGTGTAGGAGCAGCAGCCAGTATATCCATTCATTTGATTCTTTTAAATTAGATAAAAAACCTTTCCTCTAATTAGAACACAGCCAATTTATATTTATCAAGGGATTGCTGCAACAACTTTCTGTTGGTCCATGCATTATTTCAATTGTTGATAAATCTGTTTTACATCCATGATACAACGCAAAAACCAAAAGATCATAAAATGAAATAGCATGCCACAGAAGCAAAATAATAAGGGACAGAGTAATGCTAGAATACCTATAGAGGTTAATTAAATGCAGGTTACCTCATTGGAGAACTCTCGCTTGCCTTGATAGGAATTGCTGGTTAAAACTTTAACTGCTATCTCTTTTCCATCTTTTAGCTTCCCATAGTAGACAACTCCAAAGCCACCAGCACCAATTTTTTTCTCAAAATTATTTGTAGCATTTTCAATTTCAGAAAAACTGAAGCAATGAGCAGCTTCTGCAGGATCATCGTTGTTCCAAGAAGCTAGCCTTTGGGCAGGGAGAGAATCAACTCGGTCTGTGAAGAGTGTAAATATATTAAATCATGATCTATCATCTCAAATATCTAACGGACAGAATAAATGGCCATTTTTAGATTCTACCTTGCTGATAATATTTTCTCTTGCCTTTACGCATAAACACGAAAGATATAACAGTAGCCAAAAGTAGAACAGAAGCCCCAACCGATGAACCAATAATAACGTACATGTGCCCCTTTATTTTGCTTTCTCTGTGAAGATTGAGGTTGCCAGAGTAGCTGTTGAGGATGACAGGAAAAACGTAGAGGTATCAAATATAAAGAAAGAGAGAATTAGAATATTTGCAATAGAAGAATAAAGGATTTGCTACGCGATAAGAAATATATTATTAACTAGAGATCTGAAGTAATAGCATTCCAAAGGGATACAAAATCTAAGCATATCAAGTTAACCTTGAAATAGAATGTAGCATTCAACATTTACTAAGATTAGCTGACAGATACTAAACTGTTCATCTAAGCAATCAAAGCAACATGATATCCAGCTGAAAGTCAGAAACCAACAGATTAACTGAAAAATATCTAAAGAAAGGGACAATGGTAAATATGAAAGAGAAAATAAGTTGGTGAAGAAAGTGTATTTGGGTGTATTAGCACATTTACACATCAGAAGTACTCATTAGTATAAAACAATAAATTAATAAAAATAAAAGGCACTCAATGATGTCTTTCTCCTGAATAGTCTCTTAATTGATCAAACCTAGATTGTTACTTTTTCTAGTTATAAAGCAGCCAAGTTCATTTCATATTATGACATATATTAACACATTACACAAACCAGATACAGGTGAACATATAAAAGAAAATAGTTAAGAGGATAAGGAAAATTCATCAATTATCCAATAAGATTAAAACTGCCAATATTTCCCTCCATTTTCTTATATGGTAATGCTGAATGGTCTTATCTAAAGTTAGAAAGTTAAAATTGAACTCACTTCAAAACCAAATCCTTACTAAGAAGATCTGATGGTATCTTTCCAGATAACATGTTATTTTGCACAGACCTGCAAATGTCATAAACATTACCTGAATTTCATCAAAAATTCAAAATGAAACAAAAAGAAACCAAAGCATAAGAACTTAAAGTATTATTTTTAAACGTGACTTAGTCTCTAGGGTCATCAACAAAATGATACTCATTTTTATTGGAGATATGTATTTTATTTAAGATCATAATTAGATATCTTACAGTTCCCTCAAGCTTGGAAGATTCACCAAAGAAGTTGGGAGCACACCTGTCAATTGATTGTTTTCTAGATGACTGCAAAAGAAAAAGGTTAAAGTTAGCTAACAGTACATAACATGACAAAAGGAAAGAAAATAGCAGTGATTACATGATCTTTAAGTCCATGCACCCAATAAAATCAGGTATTGGACCAGTCAACATATTTCCATCAAGCCATCTGCATCCGAGAATTAAATCATATCAATATCACAATACAAATTTAAAGGACCAAACATGAGACACTGACAACCCAGTCCAAAAATATTAGAAATTAAGATGAAACTTACAGTTCAACCAAACCAACCAATTTGGTGATATCCAAAGGAATATTCCCAGTCAAGTTTCTATTGGATAACAAGCTGTCACCACCACGATAAAAAAGTTACTATTACAAGATCAGTTATACTTCTCTTTTAAGTTTTAAAAGATATATAGTGACATTTTCTATACCGAGCAAACTGCATTTTTCCTTTCCCTTTTATTTTTTCTAAAAGAGAGAATCCACAGGCCAAATTAAAAACATAAAAAAGATTAACCTTTACATTGAGACTATTCTTGGTTGTGGATCAGAGTTACATCGAACCCATGACCACGGAACAGGTAGACATGGATCACCACCTTCTTTGGCCCAGTCTGCTGCAGAGTAGTGCGAAAGTACACTGGAAATAGTTGCTCCTGCAAATCATTCAATCCACACATATTACAGTTTTCTTATGCTCTAAACAAGACCTAACTAATAGCACTTGCATTACAAAAGACATGCTTATTAAAGAATCACTTAATACAGTTGTAAGTTAGTAAAGAAACACATAATCCAGTAAGGTAGCCTCTCATTAAGGGACTAACCATCTAGAGAACCATCATTTTTCTCCAAATACATGTTTATCTCCATGGCGTTTAGGAGAGGTCCCCTAGAGGAATCATATGTCTTGCCAAATCTAAAAGAGAGCACAAAAGGTAGGGATATATTGGTAAATCCTGGTTCATAAAGACGATATTTCCCTTGAGCGTTTTCTTCAATATTCACCACTGCCTTGCTAAGATCAGGCTGGCCTGGAAGTACTAGCCTGAATTTTCTGGACTCATTGGGACCCAAATCTTCAATCTCTGCAAAATAGGTGAATGCCCAACCAGTACCAGGAAAGCCATCCAAGTTTAATCGGTAAGTTAGAGATCCATTAGTACCCACTACAGCTGTCTGCATCACTTTCACTGGTGGCATTTCATCTCTGTTAACATCAATTGGTGCTTCTGTAGAAATTTTTTCGGTTCCAGCAGCAACATCAACAAGATAATTAGCTTTCTTCACTGAATCAGACTCCCAAATTCTATCAAAAGGGTCATCAGGATACCTGAAACGGCAGAATTATAAACTTATTGAACCACGGGAAACTGTTTTAAAAACCACAAAATAAGATAGTCACTGCACATCTAATCAAGTACATAGTTGGAGAAAGAATTTATAAAATATTTCTTTGTCATGAAGAGTTGAAGACAATTACAGTCAATTGATAGCTAAGATTTTACCTAGTAAATAGGGATATTAATATGCAAATCCGTGGATTTAAATTTTTTCAAAAGTAGTTGGAACAACATGGTTCATTCATTGATCATGTAATACACACTCAGTCCATCAAAATTAATCCACATCCGCACACACTTAACCAAAGATTCATTAGAAATATTAACTTGTACCAGAACATATTATAAAGTAGCATGTAGAATGGTTTAAGGTACCTAATTGGAGCATCACTCTCTGCACCAAAATTTATCCTTGCAGAGACACTGAGGTAAAAGTGTTCCTCAAATTGTGTATAATAAACTGAACCATTGAATTGGCGAAGTTCAAGAGTAGAGATGAATGGTTGTCCAGTTGTTGCATTTGATAAGCAAACACTCACCGTAGGACTTGAAGCCAAAAATATAAGCTCTCTCATTTCTATACTGTTGGCATCCGATATAACAATGGTAGACCAGTGTGTAGCCCCAACAGAAATGTCAAATTTTGGATACACATTGTTTTTGTCAAAGTTCCCATACAAGAAAGAGGCCCTGAGTAGATACCTCGTCCTACTCACAACATCAAGCGTGTAACAGTATTTCCTCGAATCAGCAGGAAAGTGTCGAAGTGTCGTGAATTGCTTCCGTGTCTCATTTGCAACTGATATAGTACTTGTTTGTCCATAAGTAAGCTTATCATCAGGAGTCCACTGAAGGCCAATTTCATCGGTGAATTCTGTTGTACCTCCACAGTCTAAACTTACAAAACCTGCTTAAGATGACAATTTTTGTTATCCATTACAACCCAGATGATTCAGATTAATTCAAAACTCTTACCACACTAATTGAATAACAAAACAAAGCAGATAAAATAAAATACACTTTGCTGAAAATCCAAGAGATTATTTGCCAGTAAAAATAAAAATCAGAGCAATTAAAAATTTTCTGAACAACAAAACCTTAGAAGAAGCTTGAAAAAGCAACAGGATATAAACATTCATTAAACCATCATAAAACTTAATCTGAACCGATCTCAAATCCAACTGAACCGGTATGAATCAACATCATTTAGGCTTAGATCTTAGTCTTTTTTTTTTTTGCAACCCAGTTTAATGTTTAAGTATGTTTCACAGAAGCTTCAGTTATCACAATTATTTCTCTAAAACAAGATGGTAAAAAGGTACTTTGCTCAGCAGGATTCGAAAAACAACCTTAAAAAACATTACTTTTTTAAAAATAACGATAAGGAGTTCTTCAACTTGCATTTTCATCCAAAAAAGAACAGAATAGGGCACAGCACAGAGACGAAAACAAAAGGCAGAAGTATTAACAAACGGAATAGTGGTGGCCGGAACACAAAACTAAGAGAACTAGTAAAACAAGACATGATTTTCATGGTATATAAAGGTGATGGAGTAGAAAAGGCTCGGAGTTGAGTAAAGAAAATCAGAGAGTGAAATGAAGAAAGAAGATACCTTGCATAATCTGAGCAGAAGAAAATGGTGAGTGGAGTAAGAATGAGAGTAGAAACGTGAGAAAGGAGAGAAAGGGTAAAGCACTCTCCATTTACTAGGATGTGAAGCTTTGCCGAGATGAAACCATAAAAAATGGCAGAACTGAAGCTGGTGAAGAAAGTGAGAGTCTCAAAGCTTCGACACTACACAGTCATGATAGAAGTTGGTATCTTTTCCCTGTTGGTCGCAGTCCTCTACACTCAATAATAAAACCAATACTGTAGGGAAAAGACGAGCATGATATTAAGAAAGATAATTTATTTCCCTTATATAATTTTTG
>Ga0209700_103993_pt1 | contig 27393 bp, 14 predicted proteins | sample SiratroredBW_FD_187528 | JGI IMG/M metagenome (GOLD analysis project Ga0209700, IMG submission 187528) | Root nodule microbial communities of legume samples collected from California, USA - Siratro red BW (SPAdes) (version 2) | ecosystem: Host-associated > Plants > Roots > Nodule | place: USA... | reverse complement strand
GCAGTGCACTGATTCTGTTTGATTGGCTTTCATATTTGTAAATTGTTTGAACCTTTGCAGATTGCATTCTAAGTTTCTTTAAAGATTTTGTATTCTCACATTGAAAAGCAAATTTGCGAAAAGATTTCAAAAGGGTTCAATTCACCCCCCCTCTTGAACTTAGGCCAAACACTTATTTTAACAATTTTCATACATGAGAGTGATGTTTGGTGAAATCTAACCCTGAGAATTTCATTATATTCATATTTTACCCCTTTTTTGTGTTCTAAGTGTTGATACAAAAATCCTAAAAATATTGATTTATTTTAATTTATTTTTCCGCTCAACATTTAAATTATGAGTCATTTCTTAAGTCTAAATTTATTATAATCGTATAATTTGTTTTGTGTTGCATAAATCTCTTAGGACAGAACGATAATTTTATTACTTGCTCGATTGGTGCACTTGCCTCATTGCAAATTTTGCTAACAAGTCTTTGGTGTCGTTGCCAGGAATTTGTGTTCCAATATATAAAAAATTTACCTTTATAATTCTTTCAGACTTAGTTTTTATTTTTCAGTTTTTCCTTTATTTTTATTTTTGCTTTTGCATATATAATTTATTTGGACTAACTTGTTTTCCTAGTTTTTGGTATATTTTTTTTTTATATACAATACAATCTTCTTCTACTCAAGTTGATACTCAGAAATTGAATTTTCTTCTGAAAAAGGAGATGGTTGATCAGAATCAGAGGAGGACTATAGGGGGCTCAATCACATATATGAGTCTTAGAGACTTCACTAGCATTGTGAGGCCCACTATGAATAAGAAGATTTTTTAGATGAAGTCTGCTCTTTTACAATTGATCAGCTCACATCAATTTTCTGTTTTGGATCATGACGATCCACATTCTCATTTGTACACATTTATGAGTTGTGTGGCTCAGTTGGATTCACGGGAATTGATGAGGAGATATTGTTCTTAAGATTACTTCCATTCTCTCATATTGGAAAGGCTAAGGTTTGGCTTCAATCACAGTCTAACCAAAATTTGACTAGTTGGAAGGATGTAAAGACTATGTTCTTAGCCCGTTTTTTCCTGCCATCCAAGAATACAGAAGCAAAGATGACCATAGCTACTTTTGTGCAAAGTGTTGATGAATCATTGAGTGAAGCTTGGGAGATATTCAAGGTTTTGTTCAGAAAGTGTCCCAACCATGGTTTTGAAGTGGAGATGCAAGTGCATATTTTTTGTAATGGGCTTCAACTGCAAACAAAGATGATTTTGGATGCTTCTTATGGTGGCTTGATTTTGTTCAAAACTACAGAAGAAACAATCACAATTTTCTACGGCTTCTACTGATCGAGAAATCAGTATGGGACGAAAAAAACATAGAAGAGAGGAGTGTTAGAGTTAATTTCTCAAGATGCTTCTTAGCCCAGCACAAGCTCTTGTCCCAACAAGTTGAGGTTCTCAATCAACAGATGGCCAATTTACCTCAACATCAGTTCCTATTCAACCAATTATGAGGCGTGATTTTTGTAGAGGCAATCACTTGAAAGGTTACTGCCAAATGCCTAGTGGTTTTCAGATTGAAGAAGCTAATTATTTTTGGAATCAAGTCAACAATATCCATCATTGTATGATAGTGTCAATAAATTGGAAGATACCTTTCAAAAATTTGTGGAATTCTTCCTTCAAAATCAGAAGAATATAGAGGCATTTATTAAGAATTTGGAGGTTCAGATGGTCAATTGGCAAAATAAATACAAACCATCAAGAGGGTTCATTCTCTGCAAATACCCAAGAGTAGTGTAAAAATTTATCAATAAAAGTGGGAGAAAGGTTTGGTTGAGTAACGGAGAGAAAAATAGTGTTGATGAGAGAGAGGTAAGTCAGGAAGGAAGTATAGAGAAAAAAAATGAGTGAAGAGATTGTGGTAGAGGAGAGAAAAAAAAAGAAAGAGGAGAAAAATAAAGAAAAAAGATATAGAAAAATAAGAAAATAGAAAAAAGAAAGAGGATATTAAAGCCCCACTTGTGATAAAGCTTCCTTATCTTATACTGGTAAAGGTGAACACCTCAACCAAGCTGAAGAAAGTTTTCGGATGCTTTACTCCACTAAAGCAGGAGCCTGAGGAACTTGGTGATTATAATTTAAAAACACTTTTCATGGTGGAGAAGGTCAAGTGGCACACTGATTCAGGATTGATGGAAGTTGAGCTTAGATCGGTCCTACCAATCATATTTGGTAGTTCAAAGATGACATCTCTTTGGAAGAAATTTTATTCAAAAGGACCTAGTTTATGGGTTGTCAAGGAAGTTAAAGATGATGGAACTGTGGAGATTGAAATCCCATAATCTAGAAAAGCAAAAATTGTTCCTAGGAGAATGATATGACCTAGGATGCATCCACCTTGAACAAATTATTGTCAGGCTCGAAATGTTAAAAAATGCTTTATAGGAAACAACCCAGAATTTGTTTTTATCAGTTTATTGTTTTGTGTTTTGTTTTTATTTTTATTTTTACTAGTTTGCGTAGGATTTTGGTGGTCTAAAATGCTCTCAATTAGCACATCTTAGAGAAATTGCTCTCAGGAGTTGTTATGCCCTACGCCATACAACCTACACCCGACACAAGTGTCGATTTCTGCAAGTTGGTTTAGTCTTCATTGCTGAAAGATTATTTGGCCTAGGGACCACGACCAATTTGGAGGAGGGGTGAGGCAAATTGAGGATGATGCTGAAGGAAAGGAGCAATTTTTTCAGAGATATTTAGAGGGGGTTTTATTTTTCATTTGTTGTTCTTTTTTTATTTTATTTTGCAGTTTTTGTTTTATTTTTCAATTTTTGTTAATTTTCTGTTTTTGTGAATAATTGGAAACTTGGCTAGTAATAGTTATAATGCAATGAGGAATGACTTGGAGTGATTCATTAATCTTTGATGATAAATTGAGTATGCATTTTCATTGAGATTTGTGAATGGATTAGGTTGTTCTTGTAATATTTAAGTTGTGGTTACTCTTTTGTGTTATTGTGATTGAAAATGCATTATTATGGCATATTATGTGACAACTTTTGGTATTGAAAGTATAACTATGTGAAATTTTGAGCTTCATAGTTATTCTAGTAAGTACTATAATTGATTATTCATAATTGATTTTGCTTGAGTTTCTTTATTGATTATTTACATGCTTAAATATGATCAAGGCCATGTTTGTTTCATCTTTATTGTAGCTAGAGCCAAATAGCCAAACTTTTTATTGAATAAAACAATTGTACCATTTTTGAGCTTTTAAAAAGATGTTGTTCTTCATTCTTGAAACTATTAACTTTGTTTGACTACTTTGAATTAGGAGAGCAAAGAGATTAGGAACTTAATATTATTTAAGTTTGGGGGAGAATATTTGAAAAAGAAAATTATAAAAAAGGGATAAAAGGAGATCAAAGGTTGTGAAAAAAAATGATAAAAATAATAATAATAATAATAATAATAATAATAATAATAAATAAGATATTCAAATAAATAAGTTTGTGGGAAAAGTTGATTATTGGTTTGGATTGAAATAAAAGAGGGTGAAATATTTTGAATTTATTGATTGATCTAATTGCTCTTTGCTTAAAGTGTTTGTAATTATCCAAAAAAATCAGTTTTTATTCTTAGCCCAGCTAGATTATAACCCAATAAAAGTCCTTCTGGTGTTGCATGTTTTGAAAATTTTTGTCTTTAGAAGTAAAAAGCAAAGTTAAATTGTGGAAATTAGGGATAGATGAGAGAAAATACATCCTAAGATACTAGAGTGCTTGAGTGAAAAATTTACTTCAGTAAGGAATAATACCTTTGGTTGTTCACTGATAATAAATTGCCGTGTGTTGTTGTGTGAATTTTCTGTTACAGTTACATTTGAGTACCATAGTTGAGATTTGATGAGGTATAACTATTCATTCATGAGTTGATTTGAGGAGAAACAAATGTGATTGATTTTTTATGTGATTGGTGAATTTGTTTTGAGTTGTTACATCAATGTTGACTAATTGTTCATCTTTGCCAAGTTTTACTTTTGCTTGAGGACAAACAAGGTTCTAACTTTGGGAGAGTTTGATAGAGTTAAACTATATGAAGTTTTTGGGATTAATTTCATAATGAAATAAAATATTTCCAAGGTTGGAACCTGCTAAATCTCATGGTTTTATAAATAATTTGTTCTTTTATAAATAAGTTGTTACTTGAGTTTTTCATTGAATATTACTCTAAATCTCATTAGTTTTGTGCAGTAATGATTAGGAAGCATTTGGGTCAAAAAGGCAATATTGGAACCCCTCAAGAGCAAAAAGGCCAAAATTGGAATATTGATGTTGAAAGTTGGGTCGGGCGCAAGAAACGTGGGTCGAGCGCCACTTTGCTAAAAGTTGGGCCAAAAGCGTTGAAACTACAACATAATCCAATTACACCCGACACCACTTTGTTGGCCGAGCGCGAAGGCTGAAAAGCATATTTTATTTAAGAAACCTTTCACATTAGTATTTGGTATCTTCGGCCAGAGATCATAAAAAGTTAAACTTGGAGCAACTTAAAGGTTTCTAGGTTTAATTTACCGTCTTCCATCATGCTTATTGGTTGCTTGGTGTTCTCATCACTATGAGCACTTACACCCATTATTGTTGGGGTTTATATGTAATCAGATGAAATTCTCATGTATCATATTTCGGCTTACTTTATGTCTTATTGTAATGTTTTTCTTTCAATATGTTAGTATATTAATTTTATGATTATGCTTGTTGTGTAAATCCATAACTCAATATTTGATTCTTAAAAGTATTGGAAAATAGCTTTTGAATCTAGAACTAAATTAATCTACTTGTTGAGGTGGAAGAGGAATTAAAGTTATTCTACTGCTTCTGTGGTTGAAAGTGATTTTATTGGTGTAGTCATTATGAGAAATTTTATTATCATATCGTCATGGCCTACCAAGTATAATATGCCAATTTTCATATATACGATGTTAAATAAAACATATTCAAAACATTTTCCTATGGAAAAAAAGGTATATTTGTTTGTTTTTTTGACTATTATACCACCATCATCATTGATCCATGATAAAAAAAATTTATAATATTTTTGGGTTTATTTTCGTAATGAAATAAATTCTTTCTCAGCATGGAATTTGCTAACTCTCTTGTTTTATAAGTAATTTGTTTTCTTGTTATAAATAATTGATTACTTCAGTTTTCAATCAAATTTTACTCTAGATCACATTAATCTTTTCAAATAAATGAATAGGTGGTAATTGGGTCAAGAAAAGTAGGATTGGAGCCTATAAAGAGGAAGATTAAAGATAAAATTGACGGAAAGCAACTATGCTCGACGCTAGTTGGACCAACAACTACATGGACCTGAGTTGCACCAGATGCCACTTTAACTAGGCCAGACGCAGACGTAAAGAGGTCTCTACATTAGGGTTAGACAGTTTAGATTCTCCATTCCATTTGGGAGTTAGGGCCCGCCTAGTTGTCATAAAAATGTTTCCTCCTTGGTGGCAAACTCGTCAGATTGTTTCTCTTTTAACTACCTTTCACTTTCCAATTGATCTTCCAAGTAAATAATCTTCTTTTCCAAGTCAACTGCCTTCTGTGTTAAAGCTTTGTTATAAGAGCGCACTTGGAGAATTTCATTACCCTCCATCAGTTGTTTTGCTTGCAACTGAATAGCTCCTAATTCCTTCTTCACAATCGGCAGCTTAGATTGAGCTTCTTCAATTCAAGTGGATAACTTCTTCTCCACCCAAGTGTTCTCTTGTGCTTACTCTAAAGAAACACAAGATACGACGAAATTTTACAAATTAGCCTTATGTGTTTCTTCCTAAAGAGTAGGAAGACTCTCCTTGTTGAGAGTAGCAACATCTTCATCGAACAAAAAGCTACTTATCTGACTATGGCGAGCAAAGTTGAAATCCAAATTCCAAAAACTGTTGGGAGACAAGACAACCACAGTGCTTGGGTGATTGGAAGAGGCAAGTGTGGGAGGAACCGAATGTGTAGAAGGAGGAGAGGGAGGAATTTCAACCACTTTCTTTCCCCTCTTCCCAACGAGGGGTTGCTCATTAGAAACTGTAACTTTCGGGTCTTCAGCAACCCATTTCCGCTTCCCTTTCCCTTCTTCGGAGCTTTTTCACTCGGGGTTTAAGAGGGTTCAGTGGTGTGTTTCGCTTTCTTACCCGCCCTCAACTCCCAAAGTCTGCAAAACCAAATCCTTATCAAGGGTAGTCTTTTATCTGCCAACAAGAAAACAAAGAATGGTCAAACCTAATCAAGTTCATCTAGGGATCTTGTCCCATGAGGATGAGGGGTTGGGACCAATATAAGGGAAACCCATCAAGGGTAGGACATTGTTTGGAAGCGCAAACTTTTACAAAATGGGTTTTAAAGTTTTTATAGGAAGATTGAAAAAGGGACAAAAGATTACAACCACCCACAATACTAATAGAAACCCAAAGTTTACGGCTATAAATCCTATTTTCGAAGAAACAAAATAGCATGTTTGCAAAAGGAACCATGCCAAAATGACTACATAAAATAGAAAAACCTCTAATAAAGGCCCAACTATTAGGGTGTAGCTAGGCGGGAGAAATGTTCAGAAGGGTCAAAACATGCTTCTCAAAATTATCTAAGAGCAATTGGAGACCTATTTTCGTAAAAGTAGCGACATAGAAAAAACAAAAGGGGTTTTCAGTATCTACCCCGTTATCATTACAAATTGGTTCACCAGTGCAGCAAGGAACGATACTAATATCATGCTCGTCATTTTTGCTAAAAACACAAGATTGTCGAAGAGAGGTTATGGATTGAACAATAGAAAAAAGGTAAGTTTCGTAAAGTAAATCATCATTGGCCCATGGGAATCTATTTTGGTAAACAGCCATATCGATGGAGATCAAGAAAGAGAAACCCTAATAAACCTCAAAGGAGATAGTAATTGCAAGGGAAACAAAAAGACAACGAATAAGCAAGCAAAATATGGAGGATAACTAACAAGGCGACGGACGTACCTCTTGAGGAAGAAGAGAAACTAAAACCCTTGGAATGTTGGTGAGCAAAGTGAAACGATGAGTAGTGAAATAAGAAACTTGTAAAGGAAGTTCCATTAATCCAATGAGGTAGTGCCAGCTGTGAACAAAAAGTAACCCACGTCATATCCACAGGACTTATACTAACTAATGAGAAGCACAGGAAGTTTAATACAAGAAGCCTAAAAGGCCTCGAAAGCCTTTTTGCCTATTTGGCTCAAGGTTGGGGCCTTGTATCCAGTCTGGGTAGAAAGGTTAATTTTATGCCAAAAGTAAAATCGTGAGGATGCGAAAAGTAATCTACTTATGACATGGAAATTTAGTAAATGTGTGCCCATAAGGAAAGACTCAATTGAGAGTCAATACAATTGTTAAAAAACCACGGTCCACAAAAACTAACACTCTCGACAACCATAACGTTTTTGTTAGGTCATTAAGATTTAATATTAAATAATTAATAATAACAAGTTTTGTTTAAATTTGATGTCGGAATACATAGAAGGAAAGGTACAAATGCAAGGTATTGGAGTATGAGAAAAAAAACTTCTATTTAGACTAGTCAAGAGCAATAAAAAAAACTTAAGCGACTAGAATAATTACAAAAATAACATAAAATGTTAAATATTAATTTGTAATAGACATTAAAGGAAAAGAAGTATATTTTTATTTCAAATTTGCTTTTGGTCCTTTTACTTTTTTTAAATAGATTAATTTAATAATCTAAATTTTAAAAATATGATCTTAATTTTTTTATATAATAACAAAGATTTTTTATGATTACGAAGTTTATAGAAAAAATAACTCACGTAATGTAATATTAATTTTTTTATACATAAAACATATTTAATCCTTTATTAACTATGTAACTACATTTTGTTCTTTTTATGTAAAACTTTATATTTTCATCCCCAATGTTGTATTGACATAAAAAATGTTACATCCCTATAATATATCCGTTAGCATCATGTGACCTAATAATATAATATTTTCTTTATCACAGCATTGCTTTATAATAAAAATCCTAACCATAAACACTAAAATAGTATAATTTTATATTACAAAATTGAGATGACAAAATTAAACAAAACAATAAAATAGATATATTACAACAACCAATAATATATTAGAACAAACAAAATGAACAAACTTAAATTTTTTTCACATTCATATTGAAACTCCTGTACTTTATTCATTATAAATATCATTTTAACTGATTTAAATCCCTGAATTTAGACTGTAAAAAGCTAACAAAAAACAAAAATAATATATATAACAACTAAAAGAGAGCACAGAAAGAAAGTAGATTATATTTATCTGACAAAAGAGTAACCTTTGGTGTTGTAAATATTATCCAAGGCAAAATGCCCATTAAATCTCCCTTGACCTAAACAAAAATTCTCTAATTAATTACTGTACGACCTCTTATACATTTTCCTCAGCTTCTCTTTGCAACTCACGTCGCGCAGCAGCCAACCTCTCAGCAGCCAATCGTTCTTCCAGCGCTCGAGCACCTCTTTCTCTGCATCAATCAACAATACCAGTTGCCATGCCAAGTTATTTTTATGCAGAACAATGCAACAGTTCCTATTGCTGCTTATTAAAACTGAAAATAATGCTAAAATATGAAGACAAGGAAATAAAAAGAATCACTCCCAATAATGCTCCACTCTTGATCTGAAATAGTGCTCCACCATTAGTTAAGTATGTTTGCTTTAGTTAGTATTGCAATAACGGAACACCTAAAATGATCAATTACATAGATTCTAGTATAACTTAGATATCACTAGCTTCCAAACCAAAAGAAAAGGTCTCTGTTAAGCCAATCATTACATGACAAATAATTTAAATATTAGTAGACTGAAGCAAGGCTTTTGTTTCTAATACCTTTCCTTCTATATTTGCCTTTTATGGAGGGCAGAAAGATAAATGGCAACTAGAAACATGAGAATGAAAACACTCTCCATTTTGATAAAATAAAACAAGAAAAAGCATGCACTCAGAACATTTACGAACAACTAGTCTATTCTTTCTTTGAACATAATAATTTAAATAAAAAAGGCAACCAAATATGCAAAAATCTGATTGGACACTAGCACCTCTACTATTTATTTATTTGGTTTTTCCACATGACATGCTTCACAGGTGCAATTTCTGATTGATCCAATCAAAATTAACAACAGGAATATAGAATCACCTTCTCCTAGATGCTTCAATTGAATCTGAACCAGGTAAAGGCTCACTTTCCAGATTGTAGCCTTGCCCATCATTAGAAGTATCAGACCTTCCACAGAGCATTCGGTGAAAAATTGATGCAATAGGATCTATAACCGGTCTACACGACAGTAAAAACATAAAAAATAAATAAAATTTTCTTCATTTTTAGAAAGACAATTCAACAATTAATCATTTTTTCTGCAAACTAAGCCGAAATTACCTTAAAAATTCGGGGAAAAATGTGGAGAAAGCAAAATCCTCACTCGGGTCACCCCTATGTTTTGTTTCTGGTTTCCGCTGCCAGTATCTAAGATAAATCCAGCTTATATATGTGCCAGATATAATCGTAGGTAGATATGCTGTAGCTTCTAGTGTCCAGAAGCTAATAGCAATGCAAAGCAATAAATTGATAGATGGCAACCACTGAAGAGATGGAAGTAGCAACAAATTTAGGGCATTTTCATAAACCTATTATTGCTCATAAGTAACAAAGAAGAAGAGGATAAGTGTATCAAACCTTTGTTTTTATCTTGATCAAAGGAAGCTCTTGATCCGGTATAATTTGCTTGATGCCAACCAAGAAACCGGATATAACTCCATGAAATCCAGAAAGTGGCATGTAACTAGAACATTCCAAGAGGACAATAAGATCAACCAATTTGTTCAAGGTGGAAAAAGAAAATAGAATGTCAGTGAAGATTCAACAGATAGCCTGTGTGGGGGACCTCCAAAACGGAACTTCTGTTTTAATTATTATTAAGTATTGATTTTAGCTGATATCCTGAACAAACAATGTTTTCTAGATGTCATAGAAAAAAAAGCACAATTATTAATCACACTTCAAATGGGCCTCCATTTAGCTTTTAATTATATAGTGGAGAGACAATGCAGCACAAGGTGTGAGAAAGAGAGAAATATAATACACTAAAAGAAAAATAAGACAAAACATCATGAGCAGCAGAATAAAAAAAAATGATCTCAGATTGTATTTTATACATACAGGTAAGTCTCCAGCCTTGTAATGTAGTATAAGGCAATAGCAGTGATGAATACACATACTGAAGTTAGAAGATTAACCACAAAGATGAATTTAAGGAATTCCCTTGGGCCCCATACTGGTTCAAGCAGCTTCCCAATAAACAGGAGACCCAATGTGCTGATCATTACCTATAAAAATTGAAAAGTTTTTCTTAAAAGCAGGATTTACAAGTCAGGTAATAAATTAATAGTGTGTGCAAAAGAGAATATACATACCCCATATATAGATTGTTCAACATAACCAGCAGTAATGAGATTCCAGGCAAATGGGATTGTCCTACAAAATGAACAGAACAGGAAAATAAGTTCTAAGAAAGAATTTTGAAATATTAATGGAAAGGTAAACTACACAATCACGCTATGGAGAACTGAACAAGCAGATACTCAAAATGAATTGTATCGATTCAGTTATACATACTAACATAATCTAACAAAATCTGAATTTCATGTTCTGTCTGAAAAACAACCCTATTCCTTAAAACTAGGAATTGTGTTAGTAGATAGATATTGTAAGTTTGAAAACTTTCCTTCTGTCTGCATTTTGTATAACAAAAAAGGGAAAAAGGTTTTATTACTGAGCAATTATTAGAAGTTTGAAAACTCTTCTATGTCTATTTGTAAACGCCAGAGTTCAACTTTACATGTGTTTTGACATTTTTGTAAAACCGCTACATTTTAGAACAGATAGATATTACTCTTGCACTACAACTTGTTAATTCTGTATATTTGTCTTGACTGTTGAGTAGTTTTAAATCTGACCATTGTTACACACTCATTGTATTTAAAGATTTTGAGATATCAAGGTAAGTAGTATGTTATGCTAGTCACTATGAGTTTACAATTTAGCTGATAATTGCTAGGTTCGTATAGTATTCATTCTTGCTTGAAGAGGCCATTTTAATTTTCTGAGTTCAAGAATTGCAGCTAGGGTGGATTAAACCTCCTAACAAAGGTTAGTTCAAGAGTATGTGTTAAATCAAAGTTCAACAAACCCTTCGTTTGGTTTTAAACAACAAAGCATAAGCATTAGGTCTCGTCAAACACAAGTATTTTGCTTAGCCTAACATATGCAAGTAGTTTGCTTATATTCTTCATCTAATAGAAAAGGCAGAATGTCAATGCAGCAAAGACAGCTAATGGTGTCAAGACCTGCACTTTACACTAAAGAAGAAATAAGCTATCTACCTAGGTTTGATAAGTCATGTCGTCTATCAGAGAAGTTGTGTAAATAATCCACATGCATTTAATGTTGCATGAAGAGCATTTAACGCATCTACATGCTTGAACGTGCTTAGATGATAGTCGACAAAGATGAATGGCTCGCAAGCCTCACAATGACTTCAACCGGATTTGCAATGGCTTTTTTCTTCTCAACTCTTTATAAAGAATTCGTCTTTGAAGAACAAAGGTTGACAACAATGATGACGAGAAAGTCAAAGCTCTAATAATCTTAAGAAATCCTTAGTCTTGTATTTGTGAGGAAGAACACTCTTCGAAAGCAACCTAAAAGAGTGTTTATCATCTTGTATTCGTCTTAGGTCGTTTACCACTTTTATGAGTGAAACTCCTAATCTTTGAGATCACAAGCAGCTTCTCTGGAAAGAAAAAACAAAAAAGGAAGAATGTCAATGCTGCGAATTCAGCTAGTAGTGTCAGGACTTTCACTTTACATAGAGAAGAAAGAAGTTATTTGTCTAGGCCTGATAAGTCATGTTGTGTATCAGAGAAGTTGCATAAAGAAGCCACATGCATTCAATGTTGCATGAAGAGCACTTAATACGTGCTCAAATGATAGTCAACAAAAATCAAAGGCTCGAACGCCTCACAACGACTCCAAAGAGATTTCCAATGGCTCTTTCCTTCTCAACGCTTTATAAAGAATTTTTCTTTGAAGAAGAAAGATTGACAACAACTATGATGGCGAGAACTTAAAGCTCTTGTAATCCTATGAAATCCTTAGCCTTGTATTTGTCAGGAAAAACACTCTTTGAGAACAACCTAAAAGAGTGTTTATCATCTTGTATCTGTCTTAGGATGTTTATAACTTTTAGTGAGTGAAAATCCTAATCTTTGAGATCACAACCTTTGTAATCAAATTGTTTTAATCAGGAAAGGTTGTGTTCAAAGAATTCTCATATTTAACCACCAAGAGTGGGTATATCCAAACCATGCTTGTGATTTTAGCCAGAAGGGGCTACGTTCCAAAGAATACTTAGGTTTAGCCAGGAGTGACTATGGTTTAAGAATGCTCAGATTTAGCCAGAAGTGGTTGGGTCCAAAGAATACTCAAGTTAGCCAGAAGTGGTTGGGTCCAAATAATGCTTGTATCTTGTAGCGGTAGTATGCCATAGTAAATATTGATCATGTTGATCAAGAACTAAACATAGTCTGCACTTTTCAGTATAAAAATATCCCGTGTAAATCTCTCTAATCCTGTATCCTTTTTACATTACATGTTATTAATCTATAACTAATCTTGGAAGGAGAGATTTACAAAAAAGATCTTTGAAAGAATTTTTAGATAGTGCATTTGTCAATTTGAAGTTGCATCTGAGGACTCTTCATCAGACGCAATTCCTAAGAAAACTTGCTTGAATCTTATTTCTTAATGCCTATCAAATAAAGCTTCACGAAAAAGTTCTTAAAAATTCTTAAAACTCAATTCAACCCTTCCTACTTGTATTTTTTGCTTGTTTTCATAGTATGGGTTGTAAAAATAATACAAAGATCTAGTAAAAAATATTAAGTGTAAATTAATAGCAAGGGAATCAATAGAATCCACATGGTTTGGGATTCAAGATGTATCAAGTAGGGTTGGCCCACAACAGGCCTTTTGAGAAGATTTGAAGTGGTTGAATCAAGCCTTTCAACAAGAATAAAAGATGCTTATAAATGAGGATCTAAATGAACACGTTCAAAATTGTATAAAACTACCAAAAAAGAGAACTTATAAAACAAATGAACATGATCAAATTGATTTCTATAATCCTAGTCTCCTTTCAATTTATGTTCAATTACCTTAACACATCATTTTAAAGTTATTCATATTTCAGAGGGGTTGATAGAAAGCTATTGACTCAAAGAGACTTATATATATTTTTTATTGACTTGGAGAAGCATATAATCAAATTCCAAAGGAAATGCTATGCAATAATGCAAGGGTGTGGAAAACATGTTTTTGCATGGCTAATATCTAGGTATAAAAGACAAGTACGATGGGGTAACTACTAGTGTAAAATCTTACGGAAGCAAAACTCTGAAGGGCTTCCTATGAAGATAAGTTTACATCAAGGCTCAACCTTGAGTCCTTACTTGTTTCACCTAGTTTTAGATGTGTTTATCTGATAACAACACAGCCCAATACACTTGGGCCACAGGAATCACAAAGAGACCAAACAACTGCCGGACTTTGTTTCATTGAGTAACTACTATACAGATAATTCTATATGACATTGGAATAACTATCCAGATAACTTTTTTTTTTCCAACAGCTATCAAAAAGGATCGTGAACAGTACGCTGCACTATTTTAATATCAGATTACCTGTACTAGTGCTCCTTTTAAGAACACAATCACATAATAACACAAATTACCTCTGCTAGAATCTCACAATCATCATTAAAATAACACAATTTTAAGTGTCTCACACTTCGACACATCAATTTTGCTGTTTTACTATTGCTAAAAGTTCTTCATGTGGAACAGCTGCTAGTGTGCAGCCACTGCCTTCTATTAATCTTTCAGTTATAATCTCTCGTCAAACACTTACGCCATTTGCATTATGAGCCACTAACTTGTACCTTGACCTAAGTTATGATCACCCAATTATATGCAACCATCTTTTAGTGTTTCCACTGAAGTTTAGGACCTGTTTGGACGAGGTACTTCATAAGTACTTTCAGAAGATAAATATAGGAAGCAAAATTGAAATTAGTTTCCTCCGATTTAAATTTAGCTTATACATAAGCTTATATGTAGAAGTTCTTTCACTTTCCCTAAACTTTTATCCTTAATTTGTACATAAGCTAATGTAGGTTATAGAGAAGTTCATTCCACTTTTGTCTTTCTATCTTTCTCCCAGGAAGCGTTTATAGAGAGAAGTTCATCCAAATAAACCCTTAATCATATCTCACTTTTCATTTAAATACTATTTTCCTAATCAATGTCATTCATGCACATATATACGTGTTTGAAAAAATTCTGGAATTTAAGTAGGATCTCACAACCATCGTTACGATCACATAGTAGTGTCTGCCCCTCTCCATTCTAAGTTCCACCCTCCTCCACACAACCATGCTTCAAAATTTCAACAACTAAAACCAACACTGTGCAAAGTAAACAAATCGCACACACGTTTTAATTAACTATGCAATATGCGGCACCTGGCGGGAATAAGAGCGACGTAGGTAACAACTGAAGGGAAAAACTGAACCGCAATGTGGCCGCATACCAGCACCGCCGCAAGGCCCTTGCATAACCGAGTGAACCCGGTGAAGAGGCCCGTGCCCTGCCATCGAAAATTAATCAACAAAAAATGGAAATTGAAATGGGGAAGGTTCGAAACATCGAGAAGTTTCTAGAATCTGATCGAAGATAAAGCGAAGAGTTACCCCTGAAATCGCTGGCGTGCTCATGAACTCGGCGGCGATCCCAATCGGAAGAGGATTGGATCTGATCTGATGCGTTTTTGAAAAGAGATAGGTCCGGAAAAACCAAGTCGGTTTGATGGCGAAAAGTGGAATGGAAGATGAGGATCTCTGATCTAGTCTTGAGATACTAGCTTAGTCGCTTTACCCACACACTAACGAAAATAAGATCCTATTAATTTAATTTTTAGTAAATTAGACTAACGTTGCTTGGTGTTCTATCCTGTTTTCTCGATCTACATTCAAACCTCGGTTTTTTAAGATTTTACACATTTTTTCCAATAGTTTAAAACATTATATATATATATATATATATATATATATATATATATATATGATTATAATTCCTTAGAAATATTGTAATAATGAAAAATTTGTGAAAACATACGAGATATAAACGTGATTTAAGAAATCTCAAAGATTTTATTATAAATTATTCTATTTTTTCCTTTATTTACTTTTTTTTTCTCTTAATTTAATTTGTTGATTCTGTTTTTCTTATTACAAGAAAGTTGGATTGAATTCTTTATTTTCTAAAATCAATTGAATATGGTTTTTCATAGCATTAACTATGAGAGAAACGTGTCAATTTTACAATTATTTTTGTTGAACTAAAGTTTGACAAAAACAAACTTTAAGAAATCTAGATTAAGAGATCTATGATTTTGAATATGATTTTGAAAATTAAGAGATCTAGATGGTTTTTTTTATAGAGGAACTAAATTAAACAGGTTAAATAAAAAGAAAGATTAAATTGAACAAAAATCAAAAGAATAATTAAAATTTTCACTGTATTAACCTTTTTTTATATGTAGTACTTTTAAAATGTTACTTTCATTAAATAATTATTTTTTATAATTGTTCTCCTCAAATCCTAAATCCTAAAACATAGTTGTTTAAGGTGAGTTTCTAGAGACTTTGAGAAAGTAGAGTCTTTGGTTGAGTTGAATCTTGTAAAAGGTGGTTATTGAGCTTACCAAAATGTCAAATAGAGATTTTTTTGTAACAGATTGTTCGACACTCAAGTTAGTAATGTATTTGACGTCTGCGGTACTGACTTTATGGGACCATTTTCTGTTTCTTCTAGTTTTACTTACATCTTACCTGTTTTGGATTATGTTCCTAAATGGATTGAGGCAAAAGCCACGTTAATTCTAGTATTGTAGTGAATTTTGTTAGTACCCATATTTTTTGCAAGTTTGGTGTTCCCAAGGCCATCATAAGTGACTAAGGTTTTCATTTTTGTAACCCAAGCATGGATGCTTTATTGTAAAAATATGGAGTCCTCTCATATTTTTCTCTTTTTTTTCTTTTGCATTTTGTTTTTCATTTTATTTGTTTCCTTGCATTCTCATGTGTTTAGAATCTACATCACTTTTTTGTTGGTTTGACTGACACCCTTTTTGCATTCTATCCCCATGATTAGTGTTGAGCTAAGAACTAAACTGAACTTGATTTTTGGTTGATTCACTTAGTTGGACTATCTCTTATATGGATTTTGATGATTGTGTCTGACTGATTGTGTGCTTGGCTTTTATGTATGTGATGGCATTTTACGACTTTGTGAGCTTATTTGGGCCTACATGAATGAATTCATCTATATATCATTCTCCTTTCTTCTTGTGTGACATTGTCTCTCATTGATGTTGTTTTCTAGAACTTGATCTCATCCTTTTTGCAGCTTTATGTTCACTTGTTTGCATAATTATGATTGAAGTGTTCTTCCTATTTAACCTACTTGACCATACAATCATCTTATCCATTATTTTCCCTTTTCAACCCCTTTGAGCCTATATTTTCCCATTCTTTCATTTAGCTCATTACAAGCCTAAGCATAAAACCATTTTTGTCTTTTCCTTTGATTATTAAGTGAGCATGATGGTTTTCTTTTGGTTGTGTAAATTGTTGAGTGTGGGGGTTGCCCAAGACGTGCAAAAATGCTAAGTGTAGTCGAAGGTTGATTGATCGTGTATGGATTCTAGAACTTATAATTGTTCATGGGTTTCATTTTATGAGAGTTTCATCCTCTTTTTGTTTATTCAAAAAAAAAATTTAGAAAGAGAGAAGAAAAATCTTGATCTTGTATAGTCATTTATTTCAACAAATTTTAGTGACATTAATTGTATAGTTTGGGTTGGAGTAATTTCAATTATTGGGTAGCGTTCATTATTAATTTTATTGATGTTGCCAAAATATCATGCTTTTTTAATAACTTTGGATTTTATCTCACTTGACAAAAATAAAAATGTATTCCTACCTGTTACCTTAGCCTTATTGCAACCTTAATAAAGTCCTCTTGAATGATGCAAACTTGTTTTTCGAAAGTGGAGAATTAGAATTCTTGCAAGCTTATGGTAAGGAAATGTTCATTGAGATGGTTTGAGTGTTATACACCTTCCTAAACACTCGAGAGGAAGAGAGATACACTATCTGGAAGGCCAACATACATGACTGTCATTTGCATAATTGGTTGTATAAATTGATTAATCTAAATAGAGAGAAATTCTCACAATGTTGACCAACCTTTGAAAATAAATTTTGATTTAATCCTCCTTGCTCAAATACTTTTCCATTGGTTGCTTGTTGAATGAATTGGGTTATAGTCTCAACCATTTAGCCTTTATTTTCTTTTGTCTAATTTAGAGTTTGCTAAGTAGTGTAAAAGGATAAGTGGGGTAATTTGAAATTTATTTATTTTAACTACTTTTCTGTTGAATAATGATAACAATAATGATAAATCAGTTAGTAATTAATAGGTCCTGTACCATTTTTCTGTATTTGGGCTAAATGGGATTTAATTAAAGGTTTGATTCAATTTGCTATAATTTCTGGAATTTTTTTCAAACTTGAGTATGCTTTGTATTTTATTCATAACGTTTGCTACGAACCTTAGATTACTTTATATTTATGTTATTTTGCAAATAACTCAAAGATCTACAAACTTTATTAAACAGAAAAGTGGACAAAATCAGCCTTAAAGTTTGCATACGAAATCTAGACAACATTTTGAGCAAAATCATTAATCTTAGATCAAATTAAGGTAGCATAGAATGGGGCCTGGGCCACCTTAGGTTGTGCAAAAGAATTAGGATTACGTGTTTTTCTTTAGTTGGACGTATTGTAAGGAAGAGAGAGAGAGAGAGAGAGAAAATCAACCTTGAAGTTTGGATACGAAATCTAGACAACATTTTGAGCAGAAATCATTAATGTTAGATCAAATTAGGGCAGCATAGAGTAGGTCTGGGCCACCTTAGATCTCACAAAAGAATTAGGATCAGGATTTTTCTTTGGTTAGACGTATTGTAAGGCAGAGAGAGAAAGAGAGTATACATTTTATTTTATTTTTACAATAGCCACACTACACAACATATTGAGTACAATTCCTCTTTCTTTTCTTCTTCTTCACGTCTGCATTTTCTTTTTCTCTTAATTCATGTTCTTTCTACTTCAATTTGGGATGCCAACGATGATGATGAGTGGCTGACCTCTTTGCTCAATCCGGTGCCTGAAGGTTCTCCCATTTCCGTTAATGCTTAGGTTCATATTTTGTATTTCTTTTCACAAATTACATTTTCATTTGTTGTTTTAATTTGGTTATTAGATTTAATATTTGGATTAATCTTGTAATTGAATCAATACATTCAAATTGGAATGTGTTGTAGAATTTCCAAATTGGAGCAAGTCGAACCGACATTGTTGCTCACCAGGCGATTGTATTGATTTGGCACACTAAGTGTTCGATTAAATGCTTCATGATTGTGGAGTATTCAGAATGTTAAACATATGCAGGGATTCTGGTCTATTTAACCCACAGATGTAATTTGGATTGTGTGTAGGAATCGGTGAGGGATTTGGGAGAACTGAAGGGAGATTGGGTTAATTTTTCATTACTTGAATTTCTCTATTTTGTTTGAAGTTCTTTTTCCTTATTGAATTTAAATACTTTATTAAAAACCCCTATATTTTAAGGGAACATTTGAGTGTTCCCTGGGAAGAATGACCTAGGTTAGCTATACTGCAAATTTTCGCCTCCTACTTTAATTTGGGGTGCGTTCTACAACGTGCATCAGTCTTTAGCTAGTGAAGAATACGAGGAGGAAGCAATGGAAGGTGATTTATTGATGATTAGGAGGTTGTTGGGAAGTCAACTACAACTTTTGGACCAATCCCAATGAGATAAAATTTTTCATATTAGATGTTATATCAATGAAATATTATGCTCTTTGATTATTGATAGTGGAAGTTATACCAATATGGATAGCTCTAGACTAGTGTCCAAATTATATTTGGAGACTAAGCCACATCCTAGGCCATACAAACTTCAATGGCTTAGTGAAGATGGAGAGTTGATCGTGAATAAGCAAGTGAAGGTGTGCCTTTCCATGGGAAAATATACTGACAAGGTGTTATGTGATATAGTTCCAATGAAGGTAAGTCATATCCTATTAGGGAGACTGCGAAAATATGATACAAGGGCAATCCATGATAGGTTCACAAATAATATTTCTTTCATACACAATGAGAAGAAAATTATTCTTAAACCATTATCTCTTAGAGAGATTTGTGAGGACCAAATAAAATTGAAAGAAGGAAGAATTCAAGAGAAAGGACAAAAGAGTGAAACATATAAAAAGAATGGAAAGAAAAAGAGTGAAACCCATCATCAGGGAAGCAAGAGTGAAACACTTGAGAACAAAACAAGTTGTTTGGTTAGAAAGAGTGAGGTGAAGAAGGTGTTGTTGGCCAATAAGCCACTTTACTTTTGTATTACAAAAGTAATATTTTGATTGCTAACAACTCTAACGAACCTGTTCTTCCTGTTAGTGTTGAATTTTTGGAAGGAATATAAGGATGTGTTCCAAAAAGAAATCCCAAATGGACTACTACCATTAGGGGAATTGAGCATCACATTGATCTCATTCCTAAAGCTTCTTTACCCAATCAACCAACTTACATGAGCAATCCCAAGAGACTGAAGAAATTCAATGACAAGTTAAAGAATTGATGAGCAAAGGGTGGGTGCAAGAGAGCATGATCTCGTGTGTTGTTCCCGTGATATTGGTGTCTAAAAAGGATGGAACTTGGAGGATATGCACAGACTGCAGAGCTCTCAATAATATCACAATCAAATACGAACATCCTATTTCTAGGTTAGATGATCTCCTTGATGAGTTACATGGTGCTTGTGTGTTTTCTAAGATTGATTTAAGAAACAGGTACCATCAAATTAGGATAAGGGAAGGGGATGAGTGGAAAACTGCATTTAATATTAAGTATGGCTCATATGAATGGCGAGTGATGCCCTCTGGGCTAACTAATGCCCCAAGCACCTTTATGAGATTAATGAACCATGTCTTAAGGGAATTTTTGGGCAAGTTTGTTGTGGTATATTTTGATGACATTATGATTTATAGCACTAATATTGATTTACATTTTTAACATTTGACTATTGTAATGCATGTGCTTAGAAAATAACAATTATTTGCTAATCTTGAAAAATGTTCTTTATGCATTGACCATGTTGTATTTCTTGGATTTGTTGTGAGTGCTAAAGGGGTACAAGTGGATGGGGGGAAAGATTAAGGCCATTGAAGAGTGGCCTACACCTAAAAATATGAGTGAAGTGAGAAGTTTTCATGGTTTAGCTAGTTTCTATAGGAGGTTTCTTAGGGATTTTAGTACCTTAGTTGCACCTCTTAATCATATAGTTAAAAAGCATGTAGGGTTTAAGTGGGAAGAGAAACAAGATCAAGCCTTTGTTGCCATTAAGCTTCGGCTAACTAATGCTCCCATTCTTGCATTACCAAATTTTACAAAATCCATTAAAATTGAATGTGATACATCTAATGTGGCCATTGAGGCTGTTTTAATTTAAGCCAATTGCTCATTCTAGTGAGAATGGGGTTGTCCTAAACTATCCCACTTATGAAGAGGAATTGTATGCTTTAGTGTGTGCATTGAAAACTTGGCAGCATTATCTTTTGCCCAAAGAATTTGTAATTCACAGTGACCGTGAATCCCTTAAATATTTGAAAGGAAAAGGTAAGTTGAATAAAAGGCATGCTAAGTGGGTTTAGTTCCTTGAACAATTTTCATATGTCATTAAACATAAAAATAGAAAAAGGAAAATTGTTGTTGATGCATTATCTAGAAGACATGTGTTATTTTCTACTCTTGAAACTAAAATTTTTGGACTTAAAAGTTTGAGAGAGATGTACTTGCATGATGCTGAATTTTCTAAAATGTATACTGCTTGTGAAAAGGTGTCTCAAAATGGATACTATAGGCAAAATGGTTACTCGTTTAAAGAGAAAAGATTATGTGTGCCTAAGTGTTCCATAAGGGATTTACCGATAAGAGAGGCACATAAAGGTGGTTTGATAGGACATTTTCGGGTACAAAAGACTTCAGAAACATTGCATGAGCATTTTTATTGGCCCCGTGTGAAGCACGAAATGTGCATAAATTTTGTGAGCATTACATTGTTTGTAAAAATGTAAAATCAAAAGTGATGCCACATGGTTTATATACGCCTTGCCTATACCTAACTATCCTTGGGTTGACATTTCTATGGATTTTGTCTTAGGATTGCCATGAACAAAAAATGGTAAGGATTTTGTTTTTGTTGTTGTTGACAAGTTATCAAAAATGGCACATTTCATATCTTACAACAAGGCAAATGATGCTTGTCATGTAGCTGACTTATTTTTGAGGAAAGTTGTGAGAGTTCATAAAGTGCCTAGGAGTATTATAAGTGACTGGGACATTAAGTTTCTTTACTACTTATCATCCAGAAATTGGTAGGCAAACTAAGGTAAATGAATGGGACTTTAGGCACTTTGCTTAGGACTGTTTTAAAGAAGAATCTTAAGTCTTGGGAAGAATGTTTGTCTCATGTAGAATTTGCTTATAATAGAGTTGTCTATAGCACAACTAATTGTTCACCATTTGAAATTGTGTATGAATTTAATCCTTTAACACCACTTGATTTATTGTTTATGCTTGATATTTCTATTTTTAAGCATCAAAGATGATTAGTAACTTACATTATATTATACAAACAAAAATAATGTATTATTTGTTAATTAAATCATACCCTTGTACTACTGCTTTCATCTATGAACTTGGCTGATATGAACAGAACCAAACCACGGTGTTGTCCGCGAGACAGATATACATTAGTTGCCAATGGGACCTAAAATAGTCAATTCATTACTCATGTTCACTTGATTACTTAAGATGAAAATATAAAGATGTAGATCGTCGAAACTGCAACATACACTCCCTCAATCGCTACCAGATGAGGAGGATCACCAACAAACAACTTACAACGATATGAAACATCGGTGTTTGTGTCCTCCTCAGCAACACAACTCCCCTTTGTGCTAACTCTCCCACCTGTAGGTACTACTACATCTTGCTGCAGAGGAGTGTGTTATTGCAAGATGCCCATGGATTCGAGCTTCTGGTCAAATTCTCGTCCTAATTCATCTCTTAAGTTACCTTTTAATTCATCTTTATTTCATCTGTGACTTGTTCCCTTATCTGTTGGGTCAGTTCAGGTTTGAGCCTTTGTGTGAGCTTAGCAGCTAGCTCCTCCATCATTTGTGGATTCACAAATGAGCTAGAATGGGGATCTAATCCAAAATACTGCCTCACCCCCACACCAAACCCAACAGTCCAGACGCGACTAGGGTGTTCTTCGGTGCCAATAGTTGTCGTTAATATATCATGTCTTCCGAGGCTGACAAAACTTCCCTGTGAGCTCTGCATGTTGTGAATCAGTTTTCTTCCATTATGGTAAATTGGCAGTATGTCGTAAAAACCCATCACATTTTCTTCCATTTGCATGTCATGTCAAGTTCTTTGCATCCTTAACATTGGCCAAAAAACATTTGAATCACAGTATGATTGGAAGATACCACAATACTTTTGCAAGAGGACTCTATTTCATGTCATCTTCATCACTGTAATCATTCTTTACTTTGTATCATGATACCCCGCATTTACGAAACTTATGCAATCCTTCAAACATTTTTCTATACAATATACAATCATTGGGACAAGCGTGTATTTTTTTCGGTACTCCATACCCATCAGACACAATATCTTCTTCGCCCTCATAGTGACTACTCGGTAATGTATTATCTTATGGAAGTATTTCATAAAACAACTCGAGCAATTCAGTGAAGCTTTTATTGCTTCACCCATTTCTTGCCTTAATATTAAATAATTATAATACAGCTCACAAATGTGTAAAACTTGAACAATCGGAATACAAATCTGTTACTGAATCATCTTTCAACGAATCATACACGTGTTTGGTGGAAACTATCTTCTCTAATATAACTAATCATGTCCTTCATGCAATCCTTAGAATGTATATTAGAATGTTGACATTCAGTCTCAGATATATATGGTAGGTTCAGAACTTCACCATGCCAAGTTCATGTAGTATAGCTCTTCAAGAAATCATCACAAAGAGCATGCTCTTGTATCAACTCAATATCTAGTCTTTTCCCATTCAAACAATTCACACATGGACAATAATATCTTTCATATATTCCTGCTCCATTCCGTTCAAAAAATTGTGTAAACTCTTCAAAGCCTTTCTCATATACATCACCGATAAGACTGTCATTTATCCAACTTCGATCCATGACTATGTATAGTAAAGGATTTTCATACACATCACTCAATGCACAAATTAATTACAGATTATCGAGATTGAACATCCCCAGACTCAATACCAACACGCTCAACATATATATCCAAACATACACAGAAAGCATTTAAAGTATACAGGGAAAGCATTCGAAGCATACAGAGAGAACATTCTAAGGATACAAAAAACACACCTTTTGAGAAGTGAAGGCACACGAGTGGTGATGCAAGTGGATTGGGGGCCAAAACGAGTGGAATACTGAAGTGAATGACAATGCCACACGAGCACAAGAATGACACCACTCAACTTTGATAATGGCACACCAGCACAAGAATGGCACAACGGTGACACAAGAACGTGGAAGTAGAAAATGTAGTGACGAAGACACAGAAAACAAACACATGATGAAGATGAAGACAATGGCACACAAATGAGAACGTGGGAGAAGACGAAGATGGAGTGAAAAGAACTCTCAGTGAGGCAAACTAGTGAGGGAGAACCAAACGTAAACCAGCAAGGTAGAAGCGAAAGCGTAAGGAAAACAGTGAGGCATAGAAGCAAAACGTAAGAAGGGTTTAAAAGGGGATATTACATTGGTTATTCAAATAACCAATGTAATATCCCTGCCCCCCAAATTTCCCAATTTTCTCCCAATTTCACCACGTGACCCATAGAAAACATACTACATTGGTTGTGGACCAACCCCGATGTAATAGGTGTAGTGCCAAATCAAATTTTAAATTATTTTGTTTTCAGTCTTTTCTACATCAGTGAGGAGTAGCAACCGATGTAGAATGGGGTACATTATATCGGGTCTGAAGCAACTGATGTAGAATGGGGTACATTATATCGGGTCTGAAGCAACCGATGTAATATCTCTTCACATAATTTAAAAAATGTACCGCATTTTTATTTACATCGGGTACATCTTAACCGACGTCTTATCCTGTTGTAGTATTTGTTTTTTGTACTAGTGCTTTTTTTAATAATGAGGTGTGGCATGAAAATGGGGTGTGCAAATAATCAAGTTGTTAGGTTTAGAGCCCGGGTTTTTTATAATGAGATGTGGTAGGAAAATGGGGTGTGCTAATAGCAAAGTTGTTGGGTTTAGAGACCAGGCTTTTCTTTATAATGGGTTGTGGTAGAAAATAAGGTGTGAACTAATAGCAAAGTTGTGGGTTTAGAGCCCAAGCTTTTTTTATAAAGAGATGTGGTATGAAAATAAGGTGCACCAATAGCAAAGTTGCTAGGTTTAGAGCCTAGGCTTTTTTCATAATGAAACGTGCTATGAAAATGGAGTGTACCAATAGAAAAGTTGTTGGGTTTAGAGCCTAGGCCTTTTTTATAATGAGGTATGTGATATAAAAATGAGATGTGCAAATAGGAAAGTTGTTGGGTTTAATGAGCCCACACTTTTTTTTAAATAGTGGTGTGATATAAAAATGGGATGTGCAAATAAGAAAGTTGTGGTTTTAATGAGCCTAGACCCTTTTTTAAAATAGTGGTGTGTGATATAAAAATGAGATGTGCAGATATCACTACTTGTTGGGTTTAATGAGCACGGATTTTTTTAAAATAGTGGGGTGCAATATAAAAATTGAATATGCCAATAGAAAAACTTGTTGGGTTTCATGAGCCCAAACATTTTTTATTTAATAATAAGGTGTGGTATACAACAACAACAACACCAAGAGACACCAGCGAAAACCCAAAAGAAAAACGACCATTCAACATCCCAAATATGATAGGAAAGTAAAATGTTGTCGTGTTTTCCAACCCCGTCTGTGCACATGCCATGAGGTCACGACCAGCAGTAGTTATGGGAATCGCGTGACACTGAATGGGTGTGGGTTTCACATACTTGCATCACTTGATGTTCTTCTTTAACCATTTATCGAAGTTCGTATTGTCGAAAATGTTTGATCGTTGTCGTTTCACGAGCAAATTAAAAGAATTTCAATGTTGACCACCTAACATAGTGTTAGACCATTTAACACCAAAGAGATGATAGTATGGATAAGGGAAAGTTAAACCCAAGTCATCTCCCAACGAATCCAATAGTAGATTCAAACAATCAATATTCAAAACTTATCTACAATAAAGAAAGTTAGTAATAGCAGTAAATTAAAGAGGAGGTTGAGGATTGTTGTGCAAGAAATTAAAATAGATTATTTAAAAATAATAACGAAAATAGGTTGACTCTCAAGTTCTTTCACAACAAATTCTTCCTTGGTTTTCTTAATATTATTATGCTTCAATTCTACTCATAGAGTTAAACTCAATCAAACAAGCGTAAATGAAATTCAACAGAATCTTATTAGAAAAACGAACGTCTACTAATATATTCAATATCTTACCTCGTCTCCAAGCATATACTTAATGAGATGTATATTTTTTATCTCTTGAATAATCGTACAAGAAATTGCTTAAGACTAAGCAAATTAGCCAAAAAAACTCTAATTAAATAATTGAATTCTCAACAAGCGTTCAAAAATAAATACTTTTCCAAAAATAGATTTCAAAATGACTAATGATATAGCATAATTGTTATAGAGAATGTAAAGAACAAAACTTTATTAAACAGAAACCTCGGAATTCATTCTGACATCACAAGAGAATCAACCAAAGGAGTTTAGCCTTCCATGATAAAGGCTCAATAATTATAAAAGAAAACAAAACTAGAGTTTATGCTAGCTATGCATCAACATGTGTCCTTCATGCCTTCTCCAATCTCTTTTTATAATCTCCTTTTCGTCAAGAAATTAACTCAGATTTAATTGTTAGATATTGTCCTTGCAACTATCAAATGTTTCCTTATGTGTCAAAGATTAATTTTGTAAATATCTTGTTTCCAATAAAGTTGTAGATGTTTCATCTCCCAATTTCTTTCAGATATTTTGTTTCCAAATTTTGTTCCAGATACCAGCTCATAATAATTGAATATGCTACAAAAGATATTGCAAAATACTTGAAGGAGATTTGCTCTAAATCAAGTAAGAATTGCATATGATCATCTTTGTAGAAATTTTGAAAAATATCTTTGCAAAAGATTTGATTAGATTTGGAACCCATAGAATCTCTACAAATAATTAGAAAAATAAGAAAAGTAAGGGAATATGCTTAAAATCTAAATTTAACCAATAATCTCAATTAAGTTTGAATTAATCCTGATTGAGTGAATCTTATTTAAAACAATGGATTTATTCTCAACTATAGTCAAAGAAAGTAAAGGTTAAACACTCTAAGTGTCAAAAAAAATATACTCATCAACGTTCACTAGCTTTGGCACGTTCTTCCTACTCGCCTCCACCAGGACCGACTCGTACACGTCGAAGTTGATTGTGTCACCATTTTCTAGTTCTTCCACAGGGAAGTAGGAGTTCCAATGAGAAGGATCTCGGGGGCGAGAGAATCCCTGACTGTCGGAGGTGCCATGGGTACCGCGGGCATCATTGCACGACTAACCTTCAGTACAGGCAAATCTGTGGTATGCAAAATCATCGGAGGAAGGGGCTGCTTGTTTTTTTAGAAAAGGAGAGATGGCGAGTATGGTGATGGTCTTGCTATGGTTACTGGTGGTTGCGGGAAATTGGCCATTGAGGACGGACAGGTTAAGGTTTTGATGGTTAGGGTTGTTGGATGAGGAAGTGAGGGTCGTGAGCAAAGTAGGCATGGAAGTGAGGGTCGTGAGCAAAGTAGGCATGATGGCTACGGTTTAGGGTTCATTGGAATATAGAAGCTTTTTCTCTTTTGCCTTTTTTCTTCTTTTTTTTTTTTTTTTTTTTTTT
>Ga0209700_103991_pt1 | contig 27395 bp, 11 predicted proteins | sample SiratroredBW_FD_187528 | JGI IMG/M metagenome (GOLD analysis project Ga0209700, IMG submission 187528) | Root nodule microbial communities of legume samples collected from California, USA - Siratro red BW (SPAdes) (version 2) | ecosystem: Host-associated > Plants > Roots > Nodule | place: USA... | reverse complement strand
TAATAAATTTCATTTAGAGTGCATTTGTTTCCAATAACAAAAACATATCTAGCCACAAAATACAAAGAAAGTTCAAAAATAGATATGTGATTTTATGAAAAAAAAGAGAGATTTTTTTTTTTTTAACTTTCCTCGTGAAAGCAAAGATTTTCAAGAAAAGTCTATTTTTAATTAAAAAATAATTTAAATATTATAATTTAATTATAGATAAATATAATAAAAATATTTATTTTATTTTAAAATAATAAATAATTAAAAATATATAATAATTAAATTTATAATAAAATAAAACTTTTAAAATAATTAATAAAATACATTTTATAAATAATTATAATAATATATTATATACGTATAATCGATTACATTTTAAGATTATATATGTATATATATATATATATATTATATAAAATTATTAATGATAATATAAATATAATTATAGTTTAATAAAAATAAAAATAAATATTTAAAATTAATTATATGATAATAATTATTTTATTATTAAAAAATAATAATAATTTTAAAATTTAATATCAAAATTGTTTTAAAAATTTTAATTTTATATTAAAAAAATTAATTTTTTAATTAATAAATTAATATATTTTATAATAAATTAAATTTATTTCAAAGATAATTACTAATGTAATAATCTTTTATATATTTTTAAAAAAGATTATTAATTACATCAAACTAATTAATTACATTTTATTTTTAATTATAAAAATAAATTTATAATATTATATATTAAAATATTATTATATTTATCATATCATTCATAAATTTTTATAGATTTTCTATTCAAATCTTATTATTTCTTTCTTAATTCAAATAATCAAACTTTTCACATATTCCTCTCAAATCATCTTAAATTTAGTCTTTGAAATTCATTTCCCCAATCTAGACAAATGCTTAATATTAAAAAAAACTTATATGAAAAAATATAACGCAACTCAAGGTATTAAATTCATCAAATTTATGTTATATTTTTTAAATGGAACCTCTCTATTCTATTCACATACAATTGACGAAGCTTATCTCCACTCATAGTTCTGTTCTGAAGTACTTAAGGTAGTCCTCTAATTTTGGTTTCATACATTTTCTTAATTTTTGCTTATGCTACAGCCTCTGCAACTGATGCAGTTACATGATAGCATGATTAATCATATCTAGTGTTAACTATCCTAGATTAAGGTTAAACTAAAACTCGTTCCTGAAAATGAATTCAATTTTACAATCGAGTAATATACAACATCCTCTTAGTGTGTGCGTTATTTTGCATCAAATTCTGTGGCTAAGTGCTCCATGACTTTGTTGTCTCTCCCTCCATAAAAATAATTAACGAAGACTTTTGTGGTTGACTCCACAATCAAATCAGACTCAACTTTGAGTTTAACGCGTGATGTGAAAAAAAAGGAAAGTCTTTCAACGTAGACTTTAATTAGGATACAAAATTTATATATATAGGTCCACTATTTGTGAACGTGACCAATCTGAGACATATTAGCAGCTCTTACTAGGTCAAAGAACTTTTCCTGTATATATTTTCTCTGGAAGCAATCTTATTCAAAACAATAGAAAACCTATCCCCATGCACTACCATCTACTATACTCTAGAAAACTATGACCCTTCCCAGGGAATAGAGAAATAAAAGTTGTAGGAAACCTTTCCACCTTTTTCTTCGTTTGGTTTTCTGAAGGTCTAATTTGAAATGGGAAATGAAAATGTTGAAATCAGACACCCGCTATATTTCATAATCCCGCCATAAATAATGGGGAAGAAAGGGAGATATAGGTTTTACTCCACAACAGTAATCCTTCACCGCCATATGTAATTTTCAAGAAAATGTAACGCGCTATGACCGTTTCTGTCGAACTTCTGTTAAAAGAAATGAACAACCAAAAAATCTTGTTCGGCATATTAATGAGCATTCGACATCTGTAATCTTGTCATCATATCAGTGGAATGAAGCCGACTGCATGCATGTTTCGTTCTCAATAGAGCTGCAGTTCAACTGGCTTAAGGGTATCTGAATAACGTTTTTGCGTTCTTAATAATACGTGTGTATTCATTTCCATATTATAATAGTCCTGCTTCATTTTTAATTTTATCTGTTACATCATTGAAAAATGGTAAATGTTTTTACCAGTTACACCATTGGAAAGTGAATGTTTTATCAGGATTATAAATCTTTTCGAGATGATTTCAATCAGCTTGACTTGTGCATGATTCAAACTTACCTACAAAAGATATTCTAACCATTAAATAAATAGTTGATTAAATAATTAAATAAATATAGGATAAATTAGTGATATGTAATTAAGTGAAATGTCAAGTAAAAATACTCTTGATATCCACTTTTATAATAAATAGTTTCAATGCTAAACCTTAAATATCCTAAACCCTAAATAGTTTCAATACTAAAGAACATGTATCTAGAAAATAACCTCAGGTTATTTGTTTGAGGTCAAACATACAAGTCATGAGTTCTCATAACATTTTCAAATGTTCACATTATTAAGTTTAGTCTTCCTAAAAATTCCAAAGATTAAACTAGTCAATAATATAAAAACTAGACTTTTCTTTTGTATAATAAAAACTAGAATTGACAAGATTTATCTAACTAAATAATACTTAGTATTTATTTTTAAGTTATTTATATTGTCGTATATATATATATATTTATTTTTTCCCTAATGTCATAACATTATTACTTGTTAACATATTTAAAATTTATAGCTACGTATTATCCCATGACAACTTGTTCTTTATACATACCAACTTTATGAAGCTTATATAACCCTACATTAAGCACATTATTATACTGTTTCATATAATCAAGAGAACTCGCATACTAATCTTAAAAAAATTGACAAACTCTTATGTAATTTAGCAAAGAAGCAGTGCCGTGGACGGACTTTAATCATATATTACAAACAAATAAAATCAAACTCAGAATTTTTGTGATAATGTTACTGCAAAACAACCATGTGATAAGACATCTTGAGCGAAAAACAAATAAATTTAACGATGCTTCACTTTTGCATACTTAATTTATTAAGCCCTCGTTGTAACTGTTGTACAGACCATAAAATTAAGATGATATTAAATTTAAAATTTGATTACAAAGTAAGAAATTTTAAATAAATCTTCGTCCAAACCAAGATCGAACATATATCAGTTTTAATCTTAGAAAATATGTATATTAAGTAAATTAGTGAAATCCATGAACTCATTACAAATTACATTCAGAAGGAAGTTAATTAAACTTCTGCATATTAAATATCCTATTAACAGTGTGGACCAATTGACGAAGCTTTGTATAGAGGTTGAACTTAACAGTGTGGACCAATTGACGAAGCTTTGTATAGAGGTTGAACTTAACAGTGTGGACTAATTGACGAAGCTTTGTATAAAGGTCAGAAGCACCTCTGAAGTACATTCTATTAATTATTTTTTCAGATAAAAAGAAATATATCCTACTGCCAGTAATTAATTTTCTTTGTTTTTCTTTTTCTGTATACTGGGATAGCTTCTGTTATGCATGCACTTTTTCTCTTTTCTCGTTATAAATGTCAATTAACATTTAAGGTGGCAATAGATTATTCGTCCAATACTAAGATAGCTTCTTGTTTTTCTACCTGTAATCCATGTTTTGGTCTAACCAGAGACAAAATCAAAACAAACTAAATTCCATTCAGATTCGGCACGACCAGGTCCTTCAATTCAGGTTGCAATCTTGGGCATTTTGGCTTCGTTTAGTGCTCATGATCCAAATTTCCTTAACCTATATTATTGTAAAAGTAAATTATTAAAATAGTCTTTAAAATTGTATAAATTGAACGTTTTAGCCTTTAACACTTTAAAAACCTTTTGTTAATTGTATTTTAATTGCTTAAAAGTGTTTTAGTTTCTCTAATTTTTTTCGCTATCATTAAAAATAAACTTAATAACGCTGTGTATACTCCTTCAAAAAAAGTTTCTAGAGTTACGTTGTAACTAAAACGTTTTTGCCTAACATCACTAGCTCTAGATGATTTTGAAAGTTTGAATTTTTCTGCCATATATTTGAAAATGCAGCTAACAACCCTTATCAGCACTACCCATAGAAATATATTTTTCTTTCTAGAAATTGAACGTTGTTTTTTCATAAGTAATAAGATGAAACTTTCATAATAAAGAAGAAATTTAGCACTGATGAGGAATAATTAAATATTCTAATACTTACGTCAATCAGTAATCAAGAGAGTAATTAAGGAATAACTCCAATTATTGAGATTGAGTTTCAATGAGTTACTCTATTGTGAATGTGTTTTTATATAAGTTTTGATAGTTTTATATATCAAATTAGTGATATGATTATACTAAGACTTATGAAATTATTGTAACATCGATATCATGGTGGAGATTTAATAAAAACAAATGTTAATTAATGAGACTTTATTCACTATAGGAAAAAAGTTATTTAGAAACAAATTTTTAGTTACCAAATAAAATGATTTCTATTTGTAACTCTCTATATCATCTGCATCTACATCGATTCTAGAACCGATGTAGTATGTTCTCCAGAATCGATGAAAAAAAGTTTTTTCTATTAGTGAAAAGACTTTCTAACATGCAAATTAATAAAAAAAATCAAATAATAATAAATAATATAATAGGTATATCTAAAATATTAAAATTAATAAAATATTTTATTTACATGGTTTTTAACACAATTCGCCTAACCCTAACTATTGTTGTTGGGTTTTCATCATAACAGAAAATATTTGTCTCCATCTGAGTCCATCTCAAACTTGACTCTGATACTACTATTGAAATTTTTTCTAGGGTACACTAGGAAGATTTGTCATGAATTAGTTATAAGTTGTATGTGTCACCACCTTTAATCCAAATTTTTAAAATTGTATATTTTTAATTTTTTTTTATATATCACTTAACTTTCTCATTTTTATTCAATAAAATACTTTTAATTCATATTTAAATTCTTAACATCATTTATATCATTTTATTGTCTACTAAAAAGCTAGTAAATTTGACGAGTTGGTTTATAACTACTATTATAACTTTAATTCTTTTATTTTAATTAACTTATTATTTAAGAAATATTAAAAACATGTAAAATTAATAAAATCTATATTTTTACATAACGTTTTCACAAGAATATAAAATCATAATTTTAAATGAAAATATATGAGAACGCATGTTTATGGTGTTTCCCTTGTATAATGTTCGGATGCAAGGAATTGAACCCCTAGACGCGTGGAAATTGGGCCATTACATGCTGGTTTGGGTTCCTGTGAAGTCTAAGAATAGTTTACGTATGTTTGGGGCATATAGTTTCAATTTTTGTATCATTATTACGGTTAACTAGATACAATCTCAGTAAAACAGTTACAAGTTAACCAAGAAGAAATCACTTCAAACTTATAACAAATTTAAAAAATATCATGATAAAATTTTGTTATTAGATGAAATCAAAATATTTTATTATCTCAGGAAGGTCATACGTGTTACTTACAATCTCCACAGAACTGAAAATTTACCTCAGTTTTTCTTTTAAGTTCTATTTGCTTAAGATAGAGTTTATTTAATGCAAAAAATAACACTAAAAAATATATTCAATATTTATTTTTATAACTTTCATTATTTTATTCTTCTATTTTAATGAATTTATAATTTAATAAATATTTCTAGAAATATGAAGAGTTAAAGACAAAACCCATCGATAATTTATTTGTGACTAAATTTTTTTGTGGAGTTTTTTTTTTAAATAATTGTAACTTCAATAGGTAAATTTAATTTTGTATATAAAAAAAATATGCCATATAAACTTGTGAAAATTAAAATAATATTATAAAAACTAAAACAAATGTTTTTACAATACACTTAATATCCATTCAAAAATAAAAATCAAACTAGTAATAGAAATTGACTTGATTGGACTCGACTTTACCTAGGTCTAGCCAACTTGATTGAACGTCGGTCCATCCCGACTCGAATCGACACAGACTCACATCAACTCGGCTTAACCTAATGTAGAATTTACCCAACTCAGTTTGACATGACCCTAATCCAATATAAGTCCAATGTCTTGGCTGAACTCGAGTCAAACTCTACTTGGACAGAGCTAACTTGGTCTATCTTGATCTAACTTGGGCTAAACTAGACCTAACCTGCCTTGACATGGGCCTAGACCAACTTAGTTGAATGAGGTTCTGTCCCTGACTTGGCTTGAACTGTGTTAGTTGAATGGATCACTTGATATAATAGTTTCTTTCTTCATGAGTCTCTTTTTTCTCTTTTACTTTTCTTCTCTAAGACTCTATATATGACAACTTTAGCTTTGATGTAATCTTCTCATCTTTATCATATAATTGAGTTTTTTTGAATTCTTTCTTTATATGTCATCAATTTGAATATTGAGCTCTATTATCTTTGCATATGATTTCCATATCATGTACAATTTGTTATCTTTAGTTACTCTCTCTGAAAATATTTCGTGTAATTCATTCATTGTATCTTTGTTTTTTGTCTGATTGTTGCTTTATCGAGAAACTTGATATATTTTTCCGTGCATGTTTTTTTGCTTGTTTTGTATTCTAGATAATGTATATCATATTTCCATATATCTAATGCATACACTTCTTTAACTTTGTTGATGCTTGAATATGAATTACTTTAGTGTATCTTGTTTGTCTTATAGTGCTTCAATCCCTTTTAGAAATAATTTGATTTTGATTGACAATATGCAATTTTTATTTAAGTACTTCAGTCAATCACATAATCACTTAGCTAATTTTGAAATATAATATTTTGAATTATAAAATTTTTTATTCCAGATATTAATGTAATTTCGAAACATTGAATTATCGAAGCTTGGGTCGTGTAGAGTCAGGTTCACGTAGACACCAGTAAATTTATGTCCACATTATGATCAATAGAGTTGGGCCCACACTAGACTGAGTCTAGTCAGACTCAGCTTAAGCCAATTCTAGTCTGGCACCTCAAGCACAGTAGAGTTGGATTACCTCAAGCCGAGTCAGGTCATGCCTACCTCAAACCGAGTTGGGTGGTGCTCACCTCGGGGTGAGTTAGGTCACACCCACCACAAGCCATCTTAGGTCGGACTCACCTCAGGTCGAGTCGAATCGAGTCCACATCGGGTTGAGTCAATCGAACCCACCTCAGGTTGAGTCATACCCACATTGGGCCAAGTTATCTCAAGTCAACATTGAGTCGAGTCGTGATACATCAGGTCAGGTCGAATCGAGTAACGTTAGTTTGAGTTGAGTCAAGCTTCCTTTAAGTCGAGTTGGGTCATACCCACTTCAAACCAAGTTCAAATTAGGCCATATTAAATTTAGACTGAGATAGGGTCAATTAAGGTCGAACCCATATTACACAATGTCGGGTTGGGTGGATCCCAAGTTAAGCTAGGTTATTGGTCTGAATCCTAACTTTCCATTTAAGTTAAAAATAGTAAAATTTATTAAGAATCAATTTATAACTAATTTAAAGTATTAAGAAATAATTTGTAATTTATAATATTTTAACAACTTGTATAATCTTCAAACATATTTAAGATTGATTGAAGTTTTATAATGAATCAAATACATTTTGATTCTGAACCTAATTCATTTTATATGGAGGCTTTTAAAACTTTTTGAATCAATGAGTCAATAAATGAAAACTTATTTTAAAAATGAGTTAGAATTGATTGATATGTAATTGTCAAATTGACACATGTTGTTTCTATTGATGAGAATAGGTTATATTTTATTAATGTTGGAAATAAAAATACAAATGGACATGTGTATGAATTTGTCACAATAAGCAAAAAGTTCAATAGTACAGATGTCTTACACTTCTAGATCAAGTGTCTAATGGCAAGCCTTAATCTAGTGATTACTAGTACAAATGATGGATCAAACGATCATTAATTGAATACTTATTTATATCAATATTTTGGATATTTAATATTTTCTTATGACTATTTTAGTTGTTTGCATTATCGTACTTTTTGTTGGATGGTGACTTGTGCTTTTAATTTTTTATGTTTCTTCTAACTTTTATTAAATTATTATACGTTGTTACTACTATTGTAGTGATTAGAAGTTTTAATATTTATAATTATCAAGCAGGTTAAAATATTTTAAATAATAAAAAAACAATATAACATTGTTGTTTTGACATCAGTGACAAAATTTTTCAACGGTCCATGGGGACCATTGCCCGGTGACTTTATTAGTTACCAAAATTTCCAGTCGTTGAATTTATCGAGGATGGAAACATGATAACAACAAAAAAAATTTAGTGCTAAGTGGAGACTTCAGTGGTCAACATATTATACATTTATTAATAATTGTAATATAAATAAATGTTTTAAAATAATTTTTTTGACGACTAAGTCTGATTCACTATCCATCACTTAATTGGTCGTCGTAATTTTAGCTTGATCAAAATGTTAGTAACTAGTTTGGAAGCTATTTGGCCACCGAATATATGGTAGCTATTTAGTGAACAAATTTAAAATTGGTTGTTACACAATTTGTCAGGAGAGTTTTTACTATATATAATATGAAAGAGGTCATTATTTCAATAATGGAATAACGACTGAATTTTATTATTTAGTTTCAGAAACATTCAGTTTTTAAATAAACGTTTTATTTAATAAAAAAATACACTCACTAAAAAAAATTGGTGATTTGATGAAAGAACGTAATTAAACCAATTATTTATAAGAATTTTGACCATGACTTCGTACATTTCTTAAATATTTCTTCTCTCTATAATCCATGGCATTTATTTTATCCCCTATTTGATATGTTATACGGCTAATTGAAAATTACAACATGCACATACCTAACTTTTTGAGAAATTACATGTCAAAATATTCTCAAAGATCTAACTGCAACCTCTAGTAGTTTTCCTTCACCAAAACTGCAATGTCTTTGTTTTCAACATCTTAGACATTCTCTTTTATATGAAAAAACTATAATGCACACGGTCGTCTAATTTCTAAATCATCATTTCTCCAATTTTAATGTAATTTTTCATAATAATGTCTAAAATGAGTAGAAAAAAAAATTATTTACTAAAATAGGTAAATTCTGTCAGCTAAATAAGATTTCATATTAAGAATTTCTTAAATGAAAACATCATTTCAGGTTGATAAACTACAAGTGACATGCTGACTATTTCAATTAAAGACATTAATTAAAATCTTATTTTTTACTAAACTCATTTATGTGCAATCATTTTTTAATTATTTGACACTATATTTGTTAATTTTAATAATTAAAAAAATAATAATTAACAAAATCAGAACACTCAAGACACTCAAATTTATTTTAATTTAAAAAATAATATAATGATAATAAGAATAAGAATAATTTAAATTAAATTCATATAAATTTAATTTAAATAATAATAATTAGAAGAATACTTTTAATTTAAAACAAAATAATATAATGATATCAATAATAATAATTTTAATTAAATTCATATTAATTTAATTTAAATAATAATAATAAAATAATTTTAATTAAATTCATAAAAATTTAATTTAAATGATAATAATAATTTTCAAAACAACAATTATAATTAAATTCATACAAATTGAACTAAATTAATAATAATAATAATAATAATAATAATAATAATAATTTTAAAATAATAACAATGGTAATAATAATTTAATGATTATTTTTGAGAAATAATAATAATAATCTAATAAATTTAATTAAAATAATAACAATAATAATAACGATAATAATAATAATAATAATAATAATAATAAAATAATAGGGATAATAATAATAATATATCTTTTGTAAATAAATAAAATAATATTTAATAATATAATATTACCAGTGAAATTAAGTGAATCAAGTTACAGTTGTCTATTATCATTAACTCGTTTTACTGAAGAGGCAATGAATAGATACTCTAAGTATGAACTATTTATCAAATTATAATAAACCATGATCATCAATTTATAAATAGTTGATATTATATTATTAAATATTATTTTCTTTATTTATAAATGTTATTATATTATAATTATAATAATCATTATTATTGTTATTATTTTAATTAAATTTGTTAGAATATTATTACTATTTATTATTATTATTTCTTCAAAAATAATCATTAAATTATTCTTATTATTTAAATTAAATTCATATGAATTTAATTAAAATTCTTATTCTTATTTATATTATTATCATCATATTATTTTTTTAAAATTAAAATAATTTTGTTTGTCTTAATTAATTATTATTTTTAATTATTAAACTTAACAAATATAGTGTCAAATAATTAAAAAATAATTGCACACAAATGAGTTTAGTAAGAAATAAGATTTTAATTAATGTCTTTAATTAAATCGTTAGTATGTCACTTATATTTGATCAACCTGAAATCATATCTCAATTCAAAGAATTTTTAATGTGAAATTCTATCTAACTGACAGAATTTATCCATTTTAATAAATAATTTTTTTTCAACCCATTTTAAACATTATTATAAAAAAGTACACAAGAATGAAAAAAAATCTTCATATCTTCTGACTGGATATCAACTCAACCGTCTGTCTAGGTGGCCACAATATGTATATAAAAAAATCATCGCAATAACCACGTGTTACTCCATTTAGATTCAAACTATATATTAAGTTCTTTAATTCTGTCTTAGTAAGTATTAGTAAACATTTTCCTTCCTTAATCTTTTGTGGAAATTACTCAAACAATACACCACTTTAAGTTGTTCTGTGATTGCGTCATAAGGTCAACCAATCAGGTGCGTGATTACACGTTATGCAGGAAAGTCAAAGTAGTCAAATAAAAGTGCCCTGTGGAGTGCTGCAAATCAGGTTTGATATTTCTGAAAAAATGGCCTATGTAGGCGTCCTGCAGCAGAGGGTGCAAAAAACTGTGATGACATACTGTGTGCTTCCCCACGAACTGAGAAAAAAAAAAAAAAAAAAACCCTTGGATAGGCAACATCCTCCAATCTGATGTATTGATTCTCTTCTTTTGTGTCCCACTCGAGAGAGCAATGAAACAAGGTCTTGGACTTCTTCAATTACCGTTGAACCACATACATTCTACAGCATTTACATTACTATCACGTTCCCTCATTAGCTGGAAAACCTCCCTTTATGTTTATGGTACTGCTGTCCATTTTAAGAGATCCAACCTGCACACAAAAGGACACCTTAACTTTCCCTTATACTTTTAAGAGTTAAAATAATCAGACTCTCGCACTAACAAATATATGAACGGGCTCACATATTTTCATTCCGTCACCTCAAATGCTAATTATTTGACAACTATACCTGATTAAAAAAAGGATTTTTTTTTGTTTTAGGGTTCTTGAAGATGAAAAGAAGATTGGTAGGCTGAGTGGGTGTAATCATGTGTGTTGGAGCCGTGGTGGTTTGGAGACTCATATTAGAGGGATGTTTTGGAGGAGTGGTTGGTCGGTGGGTGTCGGTTATTGAGTGAAATGGTAAAGTAAGATAGTATGTGGACGATTTCTATTTTGGATAATGGTGTGTGATGCCTTTTTTCACAGTTTTCGTTTGTCGTAAGAAATTTTTTTGCTTGTTTTCTTTTTTGTTTCCGTCCAAACCTGTTCTTCGTTTTCGCTCACCAAACCCACCTTGAACATAAAAAAACCCTAAATCTTTCTTTTTCTTTAACCATTTTGATACTCCAACTTCCTTATCAGATCTTATTCCTTTTAGGATTCCTCCAAAATCCAGCTATTTCACTCTCTCGAACTGTTCTTTGCATCGTCTCATGTTGCTCACTCAAACACTCTCTCTTTTCGTAAACGCTAATCTCTAAATATTTTTTTTTCAAATTACATTTCATTCTGAAAAAAAATACGAAAAGACAACATTGTCTTTAGTCACAAGTAATTATGTCTCGATTGTCAAGTCGGCCTAATTTTTCCATAATTGTCAAGAGTTTTTTTTTTTTTTTATAAAATAATAAGTGTTCTATATTTTTATTTTATATTTTTATCTAAACAATAATATATTGACACCTAACAAATTTTTACAATAACTTCACAATTATTATTTTACCTTTCATTTTTTCTTTTTTTTTCATAAATACAATATTTTATTTCTATAATAACTATAATACATCTAAAAATAAGTTATAATATGACTGTTACAGTTATAAAAAAATTATTTTCCTTCTTATCTTATCCTAACATTACTAATAAACATGGATTTGATACATGTAATTGGACAAATAAATAAGTATTGAAGTTTTATTAAGATTCATCTTACAAAATTATTTTATAATTAAATTTTAAGTTGTATTTATTATAATAACAATTTATCTTCAATTCCTAATAACAATTTTAACAATTTATCTTCAATTCCTAATAACAATTTTAAGGTATGTGAAGAGAGAGGAAGATGATTACATATTCCGAGAATGCTTAATATATATGAAAAAATAAAATTGAAAAAGAGATTTCATATAATTAATGAGTAAAATAAAAATATGAAAAATTACCATTTTTATAAAGACTAAAATTAAATTTGAAATTTTTTAGGATTAAATATGTTTAAAACTACAAAGTAACAGCTAAACACATGACACAATTGTTAATATGACATAGACACAACATGTTGGAATGTATGTAAACTTACTAAATCCTGTGTTATTTTTCTGTGTGTCTATATATGTGTACATATACATATACGTGTATATACACAAATAGACTTAATTAGAAGAGTGAATGAATACATGCATACAGCCAAATGACAGCAGTCACCAGTTATTTGGGAAAAGTAAATGAAGATGTGACGTTAAGGTCTTCATGAAATTGAAAACTAGCTTTGCTAGCTGCGGTTATCCAGTGTTTCGTGCGCATCAGCTACAGCATCCAACTGATCTTTTTATACAAACAACACAAAAATTCACATTTTTGTGTTAGTGAGTTGTCAAGTGAACTTGTCTCCACTTGTCGTTATCATGTTCTGTTTACTATATAATTTTTAATTGTCCAAAACCTTAACCAATGGAGCCCAGCTATGAGCCACCGTTTTAAAGTACGAACAAAACTAAACACCATTACTCACTCAGTTAGTCCGCGAAATTCCCACGCTTTCACTTTTGTATACTACAATTGTCTCGTGCTACTCCAGAATCCCAACCCCTTCCTTTCTTCATGTATTTAAACAAAGCTAGAATAGAAACAAGGTAGTCTCATGCATGCATCTTAAATCACATAATGCCACCAAACTGTCTTATATGCACCTCACATATGAATATGATTCTATATATAAATAGGCCAATGATAGTTGACCCAATAAATCTCTCTCACAAATATACCTACCCCGCTTCTTTTGCCTAGTGTGCATCCTATTCCTCTCATTACCCCACGTGCCAAAACCCTTGCTTTCATTTTGTTATGGCTTCATCGTCATCTTCATCAAAGAGACATCCACTGTACCATGGAATCCGCTGCCGCGGAGGAAAATGGGTCACTGAAATCCGTGAGCCACGTAAGACCAACCGCATATGGTTGGGCACGTTCCTCACACCGGAGATGGCCGCCGCCGCCTACGACGTGGCTGCGTTGGCCCTGAAAGGCGGCGAAGCGGTTCTCAACTTCCCGGACTCAATTGGGAAGTATCCAGTTCCCGCGTCCAAATCCCCTGCGGACATCCGCACCGCAGCCATTGCTGCAGCAGAACTCATGAAGCCTGAAGCCAGCCACAACAACGTTAATGCAGTAACTCAGTCTGATAACACAGAAGGTGATGGTTACTATAATGTTGGTGCTCCTGCGTATGAAACTGAGTTTGTGGACGAGGAAGCCATATTCTCCATGCCGAGTTTGTTGGTGGACATGGCTGAGGGAATGCTGCTAACCCCTCCCAGAATGAGCTCACCCTCTGATTATTACTCCACCGAAAATTCTGCTGGAGAAAATCTGTGGAACTTTTGATCCATCTATACATTAAGTAACTAATTAAATAATATAAAATGGAATAGAAGTTGGAAAGTTAATGTAAATTAATTAAGCTGGGAAGAATCACAGGAATAAGTGGGGTATTGAGGGCTACTTTGTTCTGAGACCGTGTGTTTTAGTAGTTCTACTATAATATTTGTGTGTGTATTTCCATGGTTGTGACGGATTCGTATCGGAAGTTTCTTTTATGTTTTGTTATATGATGGGAGACATTTGTATCAAACTTTTTCTTTTATCTTTTTGCCTCTTTTTTAAATAAGTACAGGCATGATTTTTGTTTGCGTTGTTGAAGAGTACTAAAACTGGAAAAAAGATGGGACATAAAGTACCAGGTTGAGACATGAATAAGAAGATGTCTCCATTGCGACGCTAAAGTTTGGAAACGCGTCGCGAGGGCAATAGCAGTAAATGCCGACTCCGTACTAAGCAAAAATTTATTTTATTTTCACACTGTATCATTTCAAGCACTCTTCTTTTTTATAAGATATTTTAGTTTGACATTTTTATATTTTATTTGATACTGTTTTTTATTAATAAAATATTATATATTAATAAAATAATAATATATTTTAGTATTAAATGATGGTGAAATGTGAACAGTATCCTTTTTATAATAAAGCCAGAAAGTACTGTTTTGGTCTAATGTATAGAGTTGAAAGAAGAAAGGTATAGGAAGAAAAAGAAATAGATAAAGGAAACAGGAGTACTAAATATGATGTGTACTGTGATGAAAAATTTATTAAAACGAAACAAGTATTAGGCATATTTTGTGTTGAAAAATAATATTTTGGAAATTCTACTAATCAATTGACAATTCAATCTTAAAAATAATAATAATATTATTATTATAAAAACAAAATTTTATATGTATGAAAGAAAAAATAATAAAAGCTTACATAATAATTGTAAATAAATATAAAAAATTATTAATTATCAAAATATCATAACCCTTCTCGATTTTATCCTTTAACTTGGTTAGTTCTATCCTTTAAGTAGGTCAATATTGTGTATTACCGACATTCCGTTATTCAATGGGAAAATGGGAAAATGCACTCTTACTTTAGGTACGAACTTTGTTACTAATTTTGAAAAATCTCTCTAATTTTTATTTTATTTTAGTGAAATGTCCCGTTTCTTAATTACATGTAAATAATAGGAAAAATACATTGCTTACTGATGTATTTTCTCTGGAACAGGCATGGTGTAAGTTGCAAATTTTTAATTTATTCAACTATATCGTATTATAAGGTTTTATTCGTGTGAATGAAAAAAAGAAACCTTCGTGTAGTTTCTGAATTCAACTCTAAAATGGTCAAAATGAAAAAAGAAGTCCAAATGAAGAAGAGTTTCTAAAAATAATAAATAAAGAATATAGCATCATTTCCAAGAACTTAGATTTTATTAAGAAAAATGTGTGAATGAAGGTGATTATGGTATTTGAAATCATGCGATGATGAATTATAATAAGAGAAGAGGGGTGGTCCCATTAGGAGATAATGATGATGATATGTTAGTTGGTTATTGATTAAACCTTTCCACTGTTTTGTTGTCTGAAATCATGGAGGTGGCCATACAAATACTTATTATATTGTATTTGATCATACCAGTGTATGATTTTGCTTATTCCACCAGAAGTTATCCACATACTATAAACAAATAATAAAAATAATTCTCTTACATAAAAGTTTAAATAATAAAATTAATAAAACCAGTGTTTCTTCTTTTATTATTAACTCATACACTGCATATAAGATGTTGAAGGATAAACCAAGTGAAAAATCACATAAGTTGACATGTGTACCTCAAGATATATAATTGCATTAAATATATATACAGACACACCACACACTCATTGTTTGTTCGATTCCTGTTTGTCAATTAATTATGTTAGTTACGTTTATATTGAGGTATAATGAAATAAACAAACCAAATGACATGAATATGACTATTACGTAATACAGTAAATAATATAACTATAAGCTAAAATTGAAAGAGTTAGAAACTAAATAATTCAGTATAATTGGTCAAATCATAATAAATGAATATCTACTTTATAGATTATATGAAGTTATTATGTATTGTCTTTTAACATAAATATACAATCATTTAAGTATGAAATACTTAGTTACACCATAACCACTTGGATGAAATATTTTGTTTAATTTTATAACAATTAAGGTAACATATTAGAATACTTTTATACTTCATAGTTTATTAATTTAACTTATTTAGAAATTAATTTTTATATGTTTTATTACAGTGGAGATTTTCACGTTATGAATCCTATTGATTATGTTTAAATTTGATTCAAAATACTTTTAAAGATCTAATGCAATTCTGAAGTAGTTATAAAATTGAACTAGTATTGAAAATATTATATATATAATAATAATTATGATTAATACAAAAATGTTTTCTAACAAAATAAGGTACTTTACGTCAATTTTTTAATGTAGAAAGATCTCAACAAAATATTAAATAATTGAAAAAAAAGCATCTAAATCCTAGTGAATTTGAATTAAACTTTTTTCTTTCACCAATTATATGGGGTGTTTCTACTAATGTATTTCTAATAAATTACTTTACCAGATTTTAATTAAATAAAACCCAATTATCAATAATTAACAACTTTTTTCATATTTAATTTATGCAACTCTCTTTCAAAAAGTAAATTTATTTCTTATATCATTTCATCCGTTTTTGTTAATTATCTTAAAACTTACTAAGGATATAAAATTGTAGAACCTAGAGATCAAATTTTTTACTTTAGAAAAAATTCTCTTTCATAAAACAATCTTTTTCTTAAAGAAAAAATACTTGTTATAGAGACTGAGTATCTTTATTTGTATAATTATGTATCCTATAACACTTCATACCCTTCTCTATTTCATTTATTTCTTAATAATGAATTGTAACTAAAGTTAAATCAATTATATCCTAATTAAGATTTATTCCACAATATTCAGAGGTCTAGCTCGTAGTCCAATAATTCTCTGGTCAAAATCTAAATTGAGTTTAAATGTCCGACGATCGAGAACAATCTTACCATCATATATATTTTTAGAAGAAATATATAAGGAAGTTTTAAGTTTTGAAAAAAAATTATTAACTTTAATTTATTAAATATTTTTTTGACAGGAATGATATATTTTTAAAATTAGGAAATGAGTCATTAAATATTAGTAAAACTAAATAATTTTTTATTAGCATAAAATAATTAAATAAATAGAAAACACAAAAGAATATTTCAATCCATATACATACTACAATCTTTGAGAAATCAAACAAATAAAAAAAATCTATTATATTTTCATATATACAACACCTCTATTTTCTAGATTTGTTCCTACAAAACATTAACTACATTCATACACCTTGTTCAAGAATATAAAATTGATAACATGCTTAGGTTAACAAATTTAACATAATAATACATAATCAAGACAATATAAGTAAGTTGGGTGGATACCTAGATTCTTTATATTGCAAACTAATACCCTTGTCCACCCTCTTCTTTTCAATTCTGATCATGATGTCATCTACACCATTAAAACTGCATATTCCCAAGCCCACTACCAAAAACTAACCCCACCTTCAAAGTTTCACCTACAAAGACTTCGTTTCTAGGCTATTAAGCTTGAGTTTGTAAGTCTAGAAATAACTCTGCTCCTATAGGATTTAACTCCTATGGTATTCTTATCCTTTTTACATACTCTATCATATTAGGACACACACTTGGATAATATACCAATCCGAAAAAGAAAATAATGTTCTACTGAATTTACAATGACCAAGCTCATGCTTTTAATTGTATCTTGGTCAAAATTTCATCAACACCTATTGTTTTAGTTTTAAAAATGATTTCATCCCTTTGGTACCTTATGCACCAAATCATAATTATATATCCAGATCCCTCTCTGAATCCTATTACCACACTCAAATTCAAGATTTATAAATTACTAAAAGTTTGACCTCAACTCATGATGTTGTATTGTACTCACGCCAAGCCACAAATAACACATACTCCACACTTAGATAACTAATTTACAAGTGAGAAATAAGTGATTTCATGATTCCCTCTGTACACCACATAGACTATTTTCTATCACCACCCCTTTTTACAAGATTATCTTTTGTTGATAATCTATCAAGTAACACTCGTTAGGCGAGATACAATGCAAATTGACTAAGCTTTTGTCTTTCATAGAATCTTAAACAAATCATACAACTTTCCCCACAACTACCTTCAAGTTTCATATAAGCTAATTTGATTATATAAACATATACCTCCTCATCATTCCACACTCAATCATCTCTTCTATCATTATAAATTTCTTTCCTATTAAGAACATGTAGAAACTCATTTCCTTGTAGTTTTTTCTACTCATACCACTCCCTTCTCTATTGCAATTTTCACTCTAACTTATCCCACACTCATGAATCTGCCTCCTTCATCGTTAAGATCTTTTTATTTGAATTTGTATAAACTTTAAGAAACTTAGGTGAAAAAAGTATTGATCCACACCATTTATCTTCACAAAAGTCTATCTATTCTCCATTTTCAAGTTTTAATTTTTGAATTAACATTTTTATCAAACCATTCTCCATTCCTCCCCTCCTCACACACCTATGTAAGATCTTACTTCCACCACAAATTACATCTACTGTCTTGTCTTAAATTTAAATTTCTCGAAGAATCATATTTTAATTATAAAACATCTTTCTAAACACCTTGCTTACTTATTATTCATAATCTCCCTTTCCACTTAACTAATAGAGAAATAGTAAATAACTTAATATCTTTCACCCCTTTAACCAATAGAGAAATATTAAATAACTTAATATCTTTCACCCCTATGAATTTCATCCGGTAGATGTTTTAGGGTTTTTTTTCTAACAATAGATGGTTCACCGTGAATGATTAGATAAATAAATGGTTTTGGTATCTTTATACAAGATTATGCACATGGTTCTGACAATGCGTAACTTATAAATTTTAATTTATAAAAAACTTATTATAACATGTTACGCTGAAATACCACATTATCATGGACCGTGTAATGCTAATTTTTCGTGGTAGAGTTGTAAGTGTCACGTCCTCCAAGGAAAGCTCCTGATAGGTTTAGCATAGCAGGGATATAAAGAGTGTTTAATCTTACACCAGCATGATTGCAACAATTTCCATGTCTACAGTATCAATCATTCAATTAAATGAAAACATTCAACTATGCAGGAAGATGTGAGGTGACTACACAGATATACATGATCTTGAATATCGTGTAGTGTCGTTAACGTGGAGTGAGTTTATTGATCGAAAAGGGAATATGGGCATTGATTTTTCTTGTCTGTGTGAGGAAATACATTTCAGTGCAGAAGCTGCAGCTGCAAACTTTGAAAATAAGAAGCAAAAGATTTTGACTACAGCAGCGACATAAATGGCCGACATCATTGTTGGGGACCCAACGTCTCTTTCCTTCATCACTCTAATCCTATCTATATATATGGAGTTTATATGTGTGTCTTATATGTCTCACTGCACAACCGGTTTGGTTTGGTTGGTGACCTCTCTCTTTCTCTCTTTGCTTTTCTTCCACAAGCTTTTATATAATTGGGAGCATATCATGAGCAATATACATGTTCTATCACATTAAAAACTATTCAAGACTTTTATCTGCACGAGGATATTCGAGACTTGAAAACAGATTTGTCAAAAAGATAAACTGAAAATCTAAGACAAGGCATCAAGGGATTCTGCTGGTCGATTGTCAAGCCAGTTAATGCAAGGCAGAAATTTGGATTTGAATATTGAAATACTATCAATCCAGAAACTATAAAAAAAGCTCTAAGCCCAGAGCCAATACAAATAAAAAGTCAGGGTAACTCAAGGCCCAGTACTTACAAAGAACAGGTTGTTTCCTCTTTAACACCACTTAAAGAAACAAATTTGAAAAGGTTTAAAATTTTACAAAAGTTTCTTTTAAAAATACACAGAAGAGAAGCCGAAGTTCTTTCTCTCTTTGCTTTTCTTCCACAAGCTTTTATATAATTGGGAGCATATCATGAGCAATATACATGTTCTATCACATTAAAAACTATTCAAGACTTTTATCTGCACGAGGATATTCGAGACTTGAAAACAGATTTGTCAAAAAGATAAACTGAAAATCTAAGACAAGGCATCAAGGGATTCTGCTGGTCGATTGTCAAGCCAGTTAATGCAAGGCAGAAATTTGGATTTGAATATTGAAATTTGAAACACGATCCTTAAGCGACCGTCTCTACCACCTTTTACATCTTCCTTCTGAGTTTTGAACATTTGATATTGCAGCATAGTATATAGTATTTTTTTGTCATCTTCTAATTTTTATTTTTGTAAATGTAGACAGTTTAGGCTCTGAAAAATTTGCTCGTATGGTGGGGACTATCTTTTATTAATATATTGTTTTCAGATTGTATTACTCATTAGTATTATTACTTATATCATCTTAAAATATAATTTAACACTAAATCTAGCTATAACATTACTTATATATTTGTATTTTTATATTATTTTTAATTTATGTGGGATTTTGAATTTTGTAACATACTTCCTCGTATCTAATATTTTGGCTTAGGAAATAGATAATATGATAATCTTTTTAATAAATTTCAAATAGATTTTGATATCATTTTAGTTTAAATTTAAATTACTTTTGTAACAGTAGTTTATAAAGTGATTTTTGTATTTTTTTTATATATTTGTATTTAAAAATTATTAAATTGAAAAGAAAAGATCTATTATCCCATTTTTATGTTCAAAACTCATTATTTTCATATATTTAAATTATCGTTTAGTCATAAGTCTTGATAATATATATTGTGAATTTTAAGTCTAATTCAATCTTACAAAATCGGTTTTGTAAAGTGAGGTTTGCACCCATTTATAAATTATTGAAAGGTTTCGATTCCAACACATCTCCTTATGCTGAAACTGTTCAACTCGTGCATAGGACTATATTGTTTAAGGATGATCTGATAACGGTCCAATAAACCCAACAACCAGGCTAGGATAGGCATAGGTTCTGATACTATCTCAAAAAGTGAAATTTAAGCCTAACTTAATCTTACAAAACTGGCTTGTAAAGTGAGGTTTGCACTCATTTATAAATTATTAAAAAGTCTCATCTCTAATTGATGTGAAATCTCCAACATACATATAGTGTATAATTAGTTATCTTCTTTCAATTTGAGTGTAATCAACTCGTTGAATGCAAACGAAAGGAAAGAAGATGAATGCACAGATGTACTATCAGATATATAATAGCAGCTGATGATTGAGAAGCCATAATGGAAAGAAAAATGCTTTTGATACCGTTTGAACATCAGAAATGAGAAAGACAGAAAGAAAGATATGCAGAAGGTGTAAAACTATATTATTGAAGCTATAAAAAACAAACGAATACGCCAATATATAGGAAAAAGGTAGGAAAAAGGAAGTTGCATGAGATGTATATACATGTATGGATATATATAATTTAACAAAAACATATAATCATTTATAACTAAATAATAATATGAAAGACACAATTATTTGATTACATTTATTTTAAATCTTAGATATTTATATTGTGATTAAATTCAAACTCTATTGCAGAATTAGATATATTGAGTTTAATTTTGATATGCTATTAATGAAATTTTTTGAAAATTATTAACTAATCAGAAATCTTAATTATAATTTTTGAAGTAACTATTACCAAGTTCAATTATACGACAGAGGCTTGATTAAATAAGAAAATTCTTATACACTAAATGCATATTCCTACTATCATAATAATAAATAATTATTTTTAAATTTCATAAAATACAATTAATTTTTAATATATATTTAAAGTTGTTGTTGCATTTATAACAAAACCAACATTAATGTTCAAATAGTGTTTTGATTTACTCTACCTGCCCGCAAGAATATACTTTATAATCAAATTTAAGAAACATAAACTATAAAATTCTGAAAAATTGTAATAATAACATGAAAAATCTTAGTGTTCGAAAGCAGTTACAAAGAATAAAAACTATATGCAACGCTGCTATCACTTTTCTATATTTCTTTATCATGATGTGATTAAAAAGTAATTGTATTTGAAAGATACGTTTATCGCAAGTGACATCTGGATTTAATAAAATTTAATAACGAACTAAGTGTTTTGTTAGTTGGTTTAGTGCGTGTAAGTTGAGTGTGCAGTTTCAAAACGTTTTTTAAAAGGGGCATCCTGCGTGACACAATCATAATATTCCTTTCTACCAGATTTAAAAGGTTAACTGTATGTGCTCACTTCACTTCTTCCATCAACTTTAGAATGGCCAATAAGTGATCATTATTCTTCCTTCTTTTTTTACTGTTGCTACATCTAATCATCTTTATTGTTTTGGTTCGAAAAGTAAAAGAGAAAAAAAGGCAACAAAAGAAAGATAATATGAGAGGAAATTTGGGTACAAAATAAAATGAGTAATTAGTAGGAACAAAAATAAAGAAATTTTTTTTTTACTTGATTGTGTAGAAAAGTAAAAGGAAAAATATGTCAGTAGCGTAATACCCTTGTTCCAAAACCAATTATTGAATAAATATTATAAAATTACTATATGTTTTTAGTTCGCTGAACAAAGTAATAATTTAATTAAAACTTTTCTTTTTGTGTGACGACAAAGAGTATCACATTCACATACTTCCTTATCTCACAAGTAACTCAAATTATATCAAATACTTCAATAACTGTAGTAAACACTTGTTTTCGCAAATCCTTAAAATAAAGTCGACTAAAGGAATTAAATCCGCTATTTTGAATCTCATTACTGAAAGGAAAAAAAAAAAGTCATACATAGTTCAAACCTCATGTCAAATAGCCCATTAAAACTTGAGAAAATGTAGCATTATTGAATATTTATTAATTTTTAGATCCTAACTCCAACTCATTTTCCTTGGGTTTCCGTTGGACCTAAACATCAAAATCAAACAAAGTAGACCCAAGGAGAATAAAGATTTCACTTATTTAAATATACCACACAAAAAAACACACACAATTCTATATTGTGTGTAATGTGATTCTTCTACAGTACAAATTTAATGTGGTGTTGTACAAACTATAAGAATTTATGTAGAGCTACATAATTCTAAATCTTGTGCAATGTGATTTAAGTGACTTAAAACGAAAGTGTTAACTAGTAATAAGTTTGAATAAATTTTTCTATAAATATTTTAAAAAAGAAAAATATAAAAAATTGCATTAATTAAAATTAACTTATCTATAAATTAATTAAAATTAAGTTATCTACAAATTAATTGTTCATTTTCTTTTATTGCTTATTTCAATTTTCAGTAAATTTTTAGGTAGAGTTGTTTTATCTATTGTCCATGTTGTTAATCAAATTTCATTTTGTCCACAAGTAGAACATAGAAAATTGTCCTTTTATTTTGCATTACATGTTTTCCTATTAGGAATAGTCACAAAGATTATTATTGTTGTAATCTTATTTACACAAACTATGTGTTTATTTTGAGACATTCCATTTTGTTCACTTCAAACTCTCATAATCCTATAATGTCTCATTTCATCTATGTTAATTTTTTTTAATTAATGATGATCGTTCTAAATATTATTAAAATTGTGAATATCAATGATGATATTATTATTACTATCGTTTAAGATGTTCCAACGAAGATGATATTGATTATGCAAAAACCTTTAGCTTGCTAAAATGACTACTATTTGTATTTTTATTGTTGTTGCTTATATTAATTACTATAAAATTTTTCATATAGATGTTAAAAGTGTTGTCTCAAATGGTGATACGAGATAGATGTTTACATGATACCTCCTCTAGGTGTGTTTGATAATCTAGAGGAGATAAGTTAAGAAAAGCTCTTTATAGTCTTAAACAAACTTTTTGAACTTGGTTTGAGAAGTTTTTAATAGTTATTACATCTCTTGGGTTTTGTTATGGTGATTGTGACTCTACCTTGTTCGTGAAGACCAATTCTCATATTCATATTATTATCTTTTTATGTGTTGACAACATGATAATTACAAAAGATTATCTACATAACATTGTAGATTGTAGTTAGCAAAATAAGTTGAAATGAAGGATTTAAGTCCTCTTTGTTATTTCCTGAAAATTGAAGTTGCATATTTTTCAAGATGTTATCTTCTATCTTAATCTAAGTATAATATTGTTATTCTAGCACATGCTCATCTTTCTAATACTCACACATCTAATATCCCTATTGACTTCAAAGTTATATACTCCTTCTTCTGATGGTGTCTTTCTATCTCATTTCACTATATGTCATACTATTATTGGTAATCTAGTATGTCTCACTATTACTGTACATGTTGTGAGTTAGAATATTATTTCTCCTATTATAGTGCATCAAGCAACTATTTTTCACATTCTTATATATCTCTGTGGTATTTACTTTCATAGCCTTGTCTTTCCTACATCATCTTCTATAAAGTTTGTGTTTATTCTATTATTGATTTTAGTAACCTTATTGATCATATGTTTATTATAGGTTTTCGTAATGATGACAAAATGGGTCAGTCTGACCCATTTAGCCCATATGGCCCATATAGATTTGAGAAGAAACAACTTAAACATCTTGGCCTACCCCATTTAAGGTTGGGCTAGCAAGCTTGCATGCCAATTTTTTTATTTTATTATTATTATTATTATTATTATTATTATTATTATTATTATTATTATTATTATTATTATTATATAAACACACTCAATCATATAAATATTTTTTAAATTATTTAATTGATTAGTTAATTTCTCTAATTAAGTAAATTCAAACTAGTATTATCTTTACATGTTAAGTTACTTCATTATAATTAATAATTAGAACTTATTTTATAATGGTTAATGCTATAAATTGCAACATTATTTTATATTTGCATTCTAAAAGTAAGTTAATCTTTTAAACTATTTTTTTATTAATTTTGAAAAAAAAAAGTAAACTGAAGAGTCAATCTATCCCACCACATCTAGTGTCGGTTTGGCTAGGCAAGATGGGGTAGAACGAACTGACAGGTTGAAAATACTGACTAGTCCATCAATCTTGACCGATTTTGCCATGTGTTTTGAAAATAACTTTTTATCCTTTTAATAAACAAGATATTGTTTCTCATTTCTCTACTTAAGTTAAATATCATGCCATGATTTGTTTTAATCATTATTAGGATAATTTGATGACTTATTTCTAACATAACTTTTTCTAAATCAACTCCTATATATTACGGTAATACACCTTTTACTTAAATTACTTATAACTTAATTTTTTTTATGAGCTCGCAGAATATATTGAAATTGATTCTTTTTTCATTCATTATAATTTTTACATGCAGTCATTATATTTTATTTCATCTCTTCAAAGTATGTAGATAATTTATCTATACACAAAACCTTACTTTATATGCATTTTATTTTTTTACTAAAAAGCTTTTACTATTTTGTATTAATACTTCGTGAATAGAGAGATTATATATATATATTTAAATCTTTTATTAGAACTAATATAAAAAAATCTCATGTCTCTTTTTATTCATGTGTATTTTCTCAAAAAAAATATTGTTTAGAAAAAATATATTTGAAAAATGAGATCAACTTCATGATTATCATCTAGAAAAATGAATTGCGAACGATTGAACTTCTCCTTTTTCGTTACGATTTGGTTCCCACATAATATCTCATACTCACATTGTAAATGGAACAAAAAATGAAAAAGTAAGAAAGGAAAAAGAAAAAAAAATTATTTAATTTTTGTATATGAAATAAAACTTGTACTTTAAAATTATATGTTTTAAAATAGTAATTACAATATTAATTTATTAAAACACTATTTAAAAATAAGATTACAAATGTTAAGCATTACTTGCATATGTTTCTAAAAATATTTATACTTCTAACAGTTGTGCCAGCCAATAATCTTTTTTAGAAAAAAAAAACTATTAATAATATTTAAAGAACAAAAAGCGTTGGAATCTACTTACTCTAAGACTAGGTAAAATGAGTTAGTCTTAATCTTAATCTTTCATTTTAGTTTAAATTAACTACTCAAATTAATTAAATTATAAGTTTTGTACAAAGTGTCACCAATCTTTTCTCTTCTCTCTTCTTTCTTCATTATTATATATTTAATAATTACTTCAACATAAAAGATAATATTGGGAAAATATTCCTCATCAAAGATCCACATTCCAGGAAAAAAAATCATTTTTACGATCTATATTAATTTTCTTTAAATTATATATTTTAATTAGACAATGCAACATTACATTTATTTTAAAATTTAATTATAATAATATTTCAATTATATATATTTAGATTTACTTATTTATAACATTGAAAATGATAATTCATGTTATATAAAATAATTAAATATCAAACATTGACAATATAATTGATATTTTTTATAATAACTAAATAAGAAAAACTAATGTAATATTATGAATTTATTAAAATTTTAATGTATCTAGTATTTGTTATTTATCTTAATTTTTTAATAATCTAAGTTTTATTCTTTAAAATATTAATTAGTTTTTCATAAATAATTGTATAATAAATAATAAAATATATGGAATAGAAATTAAAATAAATTTAAATAATTGAAATTTAGCTTATTGAAACATGATATTTAAAATATTCAAAAACTAATTAAAATATAAACAAATATTACAGACATTAATAATTATAATAAATTCATATCATCACATTACACTTTTATATTTAATTATTATATATAATATAATTTATAATTTCAATGTTATATATAAGCATATCTAAAAATATAACTAATTATAATAGTATTATAATTACTTTTTTTAAAAAATATATTTTTACTATATTTAATTAAAATATTTATATTTTCTAAAATAAAGTAGTATTTTTTATAAAAAAAATTCTTTGTAGCTTATGGATCTCTCAATAAGATTTTCATAATAGAATCTATTATGTTAAAATAATTATTAAATGTATATTAATGAAAGAGAGTTGAGAGAAGAGTAAGGATTGCTTAGGCATTCTAGAAGAGATGTTAATTATTTTATTCCCTGAGATAGAATTAAGTGCACTTATCATTTAATTAATTAACCTGAATGAAATTTAGAACAAAAAGAAAAGGTTAAGAATAAGAGCAAGTCATTTCACTTACTCAAAGTACATCTCTATTCTAAAAATTCAACTATAGGAAATTAAATAATTTTTTTATAATAATCATTGTTTGAAATAATTGGAGTTCAACATTTTTTTTAAGTTTACATTAATGTGTATGAATCTATATATTTGAGAATATAAATAGATATCAAGACAAAATAATAATCTCTCAAATATAAAAAAAAAAAAAAGTCCTAAGAAAGAA
>Ga0209700_103990_pt1 | contig 27399 bp, 8 predicted proteins | sample SiratroredBW_FD_187528 | JGI IMG/M metagenome (GOLD analysis project Ga0209700, IMG submission 187528) | Root nodule microbial communities of legume samples collected from California, USA - Siratro red BW (SPAdes) (version 2) | ecosystem: Host-associated > Plants > Roots > Nodule | place: USA... | reverse complement strand
TTTTTTTTTTTTTTTTTACTTTTTTTAATAACGTATTAATATGGTTAAGTGGAACAGTTAAAAAGTCATACTTAAACTCATCCAATCATTCTATTGAATTTTCAACAAAAAATTTTATACCAAACTCATTTAACGAGTAATTATTTTCTCTCCAACAGTATTATTTTACGGGTATCTTTCAACAAATAAGGATGAAAAGATATTTATTTTCAAAAAATAAATATATTATTATACTTAACTTATAATTTCGGTTTGTTAGCTCCTTCAAATTTACAAACTAGCTTATAAATTTGAAATTATAATACTTTAAATACAAAAAATTATACAAAAAATTAAAAATAAATTTTAGTTAGTTTTATTATTTTAATTTTGTGTGTTTTAGTTTAATCGATTTTAACTTCATAAGTGAAAGAAAAAATTCTTTCAAAATTGTGAACCTTTTTTACAAATTGTTATTTATATTTCCAAATTAATCTTTTTATTCATGCACTTTTTACATATCAACTATAGACATATATATAATATATATTTTACACATTATATTTATTCAACTTATTCACAGAATTTACAAACTCAAACATATTGAACTAGTGCGTATGACGGTCCCATGAGCTCAAGGCTAATTTTTTTTCTCTTTTCTTTTACTTTTCTTCTTACCTCCTCCCCCTCTTTCTTTTCTTTTCATAAAGTAAAATTATATTTTCATCCTTTCTTTTAAATTTTCACTCATCTCTTCAATTTTAACTCTCACTCTCATAGTTTTTTACACTTGTAAATCTTATCCTATTAATGGTAAAAAAAAAATGCATACATCCAATTAAAATTATAAATAAAATAAATTCAATTATGCTCTCTAACTTATATATATATATCATTATTTCATAAGCTTCAAGTTGTAATAGCTGAGAATTTCAATCATCTCAACTAACTTTTAGTTCTTCTTTTAGTTTGTATTTTTGTTATTATTGGAGTTAGAAGTCTATATATGTTTTAGTTTTTAATGTTCTTAACTATAGAAAAATTTTAAATAAGGAGATTTTATTCATTTACTTTATTCTATTTGAGTTGGAATTTTGGTAGAAGTTAGGAATTTGAGAAATTAATATATTACTAGTTATTGAAATGATTGCTATTATATATTGAGTAGTGGAGTTGATTTGGTATTTGATTAAACACATTTGTTTCAAAATGTTAATATGTTACTATTTGGAAGTGTATCATTTAGATATGGTTATTGAATTGATGTGAAGGTTGGAAGTAAAAATTAATGAAGTTATGAGTTTGGTAAAACTTTGAATAGATTAGTATGATGATTTTTATTTTTATTTTGAGTTTTGAGTAATTATTTGAAATTTAAGACAGATATTTTGAGTTATAAAATAGTTATGGATGTTATGAACTGTTAAACAAATATATAATTATATATGTTGATTTCTTGTTGAGAGGGTCGTGAATTGTTTTGAATTGATTTTATGCATCATAAAACTTATTTTGTATATTTGTAAGTCATTGTCTTTAGTTTTATTTTACTTAAATGAATAATTTTTGTTCAAGCGAAACTGAAATAAAAATATAAACTTGTTATTTGGATTTTTCTTGTTTGAGTAACAATTTTTGCTTTAAGTAAAAACTTTAGAAAGAGACAAAAACTAATGTCTTGTTCTCTATATGATTTTTAGAATCTCTTGATTGAGTCACATATATAAGGATAATGTGTTAACATCTATGAGTATTAAGTAAAATAACTTACAATATAAAATAAACTTATTTGCTTCATTAATAATCTAAGTTCTAAAAAGTAAGATATTAAATAGAGAAAGATTGAGGAGAAGTTCCTTACATGCCCTATATTTATTGTATGTATATAAATATTGATTCCAATAAACTTATTTTAATACTTGATATGTAAATCTTTAAACAGTATACAGTTGCAACAAGTCCCAATATCTTTACACTATCCTTTTTGAAAAAAAATGGATCGCAAAGGTTCTTCCTCCAACTTCCAGAAGTTGTATATCAATGTCTCTAATTAAGTTATCTCTAATACTAAAAATAATTAAAGTATAATTTATTTGATATGTTTGTAGATTAATTTAATATCAAATATCTCATAATTTTTAAGTAATTTTTTTTTTATTTTTCTCTATGATTATGTTTATGTTTGCTATATATATATATATATATATATATATATATATATATATATATATATATATTTTGTATGAATATGTTTATAATTAAAATTAGTATATTATTACAAGTCATTGGTCTAATAATACTTTTCTATTACATTAAACTTTTGTATTATATTTTACAATACAACATGTTTACATCTTTTTCCTTAACATACATAATTTTAATTTTCTTATTTTCACTATTTTCTAAATTTTAATTTACGTAATACCTTGTCCATTATTGCTTGTTTATTGTAAAAGCGGAGAGTGTGTTTGATTATCACTTTTTTTTTTCATATAGTTTGACTGACAATGCAATCCAAAGAATAAATCATATAAATTATTTTGGACTTCTAGCAACACATAAAAATAAATCATATAAAAATTCAAAAGTTTTGAACTTCTAGAAACACAAAATATCCAGTTTTGAAATTTGAATAATATATTCCTTTTTCATCCAATAATTCATATCCATATCAAGTGACTGCACAATGATTTTTTTGTGGACTATTGTCTGCACAAAAGCATTCCTAGACTCCTGTTACCTTTATGTAATTTACCTTTATCGAAAATACCTTCTTATTTTGAAAAATTCACGAATTTACAAAAGCAGGTATTCGATTGGAATCCGAGATTGGTTTTTTCTTTAACTTGACTAAAATAAAAAATATTTATTCATAAAAACTAGCCGTGGACATACGCAATAAATCACAACAGGAAATTAATTTTATGAAGATATATATAAGAGGAAGGGTCCACAAAATCAAAGAAGAGAATAAGGATATGACTATTGACTAGTTTTGTTTTTTTTTATTAACAGATATGACGTTTTAACCGCATTTTCCGGCAACTAATTTATTAGGGACGTACCTTTCACGTGAATAGGGTAAGAAAATTAAAGTGGCTTCATTACTTATTTCCTTTGGAGGCCAGGATGAAAGGAAGGGAATGATAAAAAAGATGATACATGAAAGAATTATGGATTAAAGACAATGGACTTGTGAAGAAAAGTGTAGAAATGAGAAAAACAATTTTACTTTCCTTTCTTTTTCAAAAACAGTGAAGAAATAATCATAAATAATTATGAAAAGTTACTGTATTTATTATTGTCGTAATAATATATAAACAATAAAAAATAATTATGGTGTAATTTTTTATAGATAATATTTGTTGGTGTTTGTAATGACTTGTATTTTTATAAGTATTAAGAAAAAAAGAAATATTTTATTATAGGTTATAAGTATATATATATGTGTGTGTGTGAAAAAATATTTCATTATCACTTATTATGAACACAAATTTCTTTAAAATTTATATTTTTTCTTTAATTTTTTAAAATGATTATAGTAACTTTTAATGTTTAGAGATGATAGATAATGCTTGAATCTTAATCGAATATAATGTTTATCTGAATATTGTTTTTTTCATTAAATCTCAAAATTCTTTTATTTTTCTGTGTTGGATGGATGTTATGTTGTCACATGCAAAATTTGATGAAAAAACAAAACCTTTAACAGTATTGTAATGATATATTTGGTTTCTAAGTATGTATTATGGAAAAAAAAAGTAGAGATTCATATACACCTTGAACTCATCCTCTTTTATGGAATTATGATTATTTGAAAAATGAACATTTTTTACACGTAAGAAGAATTATTTTAATGTATTAAAATTATAATGAGAAATTAGGTTGATATGTAAGTAAAACTCTAGGTTAGATAATTGTTGTCGGACAGGTGTGGTATTGATTTGATTTGAACCGAAAAAATTTATAATGATATTAGCTATATAGATATAGATTTGTTGTGTGAATATTTGATGTGCGCATGGAAATATTATAAGATATACTTGTGATTGATTTGATAGTTTTAATTTTTAGATGATAACAATTAACCCAAAAACATAATAATATTTTTCTTTAATCACAACTCTAAGAAAAGAAAAAAATATGAAATCGATTTCTTGATAAAAATTAAATCACTTACCCAAATAAATAATCTGATTGATTTAACTTGTTCTTTATCGTAATACCTTGTTATAAATATAATCTAATACAACAAAAATATTTGAATTATCTTTATATAATAAAGAGATTTATGAGAAACTCTTAAAGAAACCAAATTTCTAAAAAATAAAGAATAAATATTTATAGTTATATATATATATATATATATATATATATTTATTTATTTATTTTTATTTGTTTACATTTATCTCTATTAAAAATACTTACATCTACTTACATCTAGTATCATCTGTTTAATATTTAACATTTTCATGATGTTATAAAATTAATTATTATTTATAACAATATACAGATAATTTAAAAACTTACATACATATATATTTTTAACCAGTAAGTTTTAGTTGTAACAACTAGATTATTTTATTCAATATTTTTATTTTAAAAATGACCTGAGTAAAGCAAACCATTTATTGAATATATTTTTATTCTAAAAGAATATTAAACTATTTTTTAAATATCATCCTAGATAAAATGTTTTCTAATTAACTAATGGCATAAATAAATTTCAATTGTTGTAAATTTGATAATAATGAAAGGTAAAAACTATAGAAATTTGATAATTTATGTCTAATTATAACACAAGGCTATCAACCAAAGCAATCTAATATTAATCGGATGGGTCAGTTTGGATTAGCGATAAAATTCTCTAAAATACAAATAAATCAAATCAGTTTAAGATGTCAAAGTGAAATTTGATTTTATCTTAAATCTAAGCCAATCCAATCAATGAATTCTAAGATTACTTTCAGTAAAGAAATACATGTGCTATATAAACAAAACTTATTAAATTTAAAATAATGAAAAAAAAAACTAAGTGAATATTTTGATAGATATAACATCCTATATAATATAACATTCTAAATTGTAAAGTGTTGAAAATTTTCATTTTAACAATTGCAAGTAAATATATATTCAATCACATAAAATTGCTTGAAATATGTATATATTAATACTATTTTTTCACATTGATATATATTTTTTATATTTTTGACTAATTACTTAATGCTTAATATATATTATTTTAAAGTTATAATAACAAACCATTTTACTTTACATATAAAATATTTAAAATAAAAATGAACATAACCCTTATCTAAAATTACAGATAAACTATAGCTTCCAAATTTGTTTCATAAATTGCTGAATGAAAGTCAAGCACGGCCTGCAGCAGTGCATACGATAATAAGCTTTTCGTGGACACCCAACATATTATTGATCCAATGTTTATAATGTTATGGAATATGAGATGTGTATTTAAATAAACTTAATAATATGATTAAAAAAAGTCAACTAATGAGTTAAAAGAAGTTACCATGTGTTATTACAGAGGACCATTTTCTTAAAACATACAGTAAGTACTTTGTATTCTGTCTGACCATTTTCTTAAAACATTCAATAAGTACTTTGTATTCTCTCTGATTAATTGGTGTTTTAAATTCAAAGTGCAATGATTGCTTCAATATTTCGGGTTCTTTGAAGACTATTTTGGGCCGTTCAATTTTTTGTTGGATGATCCATGGATATGTAGGATCCATTATTTATGCGGGGCAGCTTTAGTATCAAGTATTGGGATTTTGTAAGCTCTCTTGACTCGTATCGGAGTGTGTATTACGACAGTTTCATATACAAACTAATCATTTGCCTTGCAAGACGAGGCTTTGCGAGGAATTTGTGAATTGGGTAATCTTTCTGACCGTTATTTAGTGGTTTTGAAAATAAAGTCTGAGTCTTTTAGAGGTGGTCGAGATAGTTATGTTACCTTTTCAATTATTTGGTATTGGGTCTCGGAATTTTGTAGTGTTCGACTAACCAAATAGACCAGTTTTTGTTCCTTGTGTATTTTTTGGATTAGGGTCGTGCTTGCAGCTTCATCCGATACTGATAGATATATGATTGTTGGCTGTATTCATGAATTATTGGAGGATGGGACAAGAATTTCTTGATTATCGAGAATATTTGTTCACATTAAACATTTGAATTGATTTTTGTTGCTTTCCTCATTAACTAAATAATTGGCTTGGTTTTCTTGACTAATAAGATAGAAAGTCAATCTCTCGATCAGTCATTACCCTTCCCTTTGAGCAGTGTGTCTTTATTATCATTCTGTCACTTAGCGTGATTGAACTCAATACTACTATGTAGTGAGTTATTGTTCTTAATTAGACTAATCGAGAGGAACTCCTATGATAATTACAGGATGCTCTTGCTCAAGAGACATAGATGACGATTTCTTTAAGTTCGAAAAATGGTGTATTTAAAAAAGGTTCTCTTACATTCAAGTGAATCTATGTGTTTATAAATAATAAATGTTATTAAATTCACGAATGTCTACTGTGATAATAGACCTTTGTAGAAATAGGCTTGAATAAATGTGATTTATGCATCTCATTGTTTTATTATTATCTCATAATTTATTAGATATAATCTATATGTGAAATTATTTGCAATTGTATGTTTGTTTGGTCTGAAAACATTTTGGCTATGTTGGTATGATATGTACTTGGCGAGACGTGGTAAGTGGGATGTGGTACACTATGAATTTTTACTAAGAAAAATTTATATAAATATTATGGGGTTGATATCTTGCGTGAAAATCTTTACGCCTAATTTCGCCCACCAAATAATAGCTTTTTTCTTATATATACAGAGAGAAAGTTAGCAATTAGTCAAATACCAATCTTGGATTGTGAGTCTATCAGTTTCGATATCTTCAAGTGTAAAACATGTTAGTCCGAACGAGTTATTTCAATTTTGTTTAAGGTTTAAATCTTAATTATTTGGCTATCTTTCAATTCAACAGATTTTTTTTAGTGCCGTCATGTTTACAATAATCTTGTCGTGCATGCGCGTTAATCACAATTTCGTAAATATAAATGCCGGCAGGGAAAACTTTCAATCTCCAATGGGTTTATCAATTGTTTATGGCCATGGAAGTCAACTAATTCTATGAGAAATAAAGTCATGTCTTACCTTAAATCTCTATACTGAGACAGAGAGAAGGAAGAGACCACTCTAAGCTCTTTTTATGTATAAATATCTTAACAGAACTGCATATGGTGCTTAAAAGTTTCTGATACATGATCCCTATATATATATTTCATAAACCAAAATATACAAATTATTGTAGATGAATTAGGCATTGCAAACTGTGCATAAGGTGGCAAAGTTTTTAAAAATGGTTAGCCACAATATCAAGGTTTTTGGAGTGTCTACAATATTATAAAACGTGAAGAAACCACAAATTGTGAGTGTGATTTGAAACCACAAATTGTGAGGGTGATTTGAAACTTCACATGATGGATAAGCCCAAAAGCTTGATCAAGAAGAGTTTACAAAAAGAGATGCAGATTGCTGTGCATCCACTGCCACGGAGAAAACCTTCAAATGCTACCGGTTTGTACACTCTACCTTTACTTCAACCTTCCTTTAAATTCTTGGCCATTAATCATCCAAATTCAACCAACTCATCGCGTGGAGCTTTGTCAGTGAAGAAAGAAACTAAGAGCCTTGAACCATCATCAAGTGAGGTTAGAAACATGACCTACAACTACAAGCTACACGATATTAGAAGAAGTGACAATATTAGGGAAGAGGGATTCAAATGCAGTGCACTTTGCATCCCTGTTCCAGGGTTTGGGAAAACAAAGCCAGTTAAAGCAAGAAAAGAAATGCATGCAGTGAACCCTGTGTTATCTTTGGAGAAGTTTGAACGTAGTTGCCTGGTTTCGCAAGCCAGAATCCATGAAAATGAAGGAGATAACTCCACAAGTTCCTACTTTGATCTTCCATCCGAATTGTTTAAATTCAGCAGCCATGAGAGACAAGGAAATTAGCGTCTTTGAGCATGAGCATGGAAAATTATTGTGATGGTGTTTATTAGTGTTTTAAGCAGTTGTTATGCGTAAACTGGTTATATGATGTACTTTGTTTGATATAATATCTATAAATATACAGTTTGATTGTAGAAAGCTTGCTTCAAATAATTTAGTCTGAATCTAATAATTTAGCTTAGACGATCCTTTTGATCTCGTTTGTTTCTCAAATTTGGCTATGATATGTCTCTACAAACAAAGTTAATCTGATATATACTGCAACCACCATCAAAAGGAGTTTCCTGCTTTATTTTCATCTATAATACAAAATACCCTTTTTCATTCAGTATAATACTTTTGAGAGCTAGGTAGATGGTCTTAATTGGATATGATAGATGACTCATTAATTTCACAGTAAATAGTTGCACTATAACTTTTTGTGTATGAATTATTCCTTAAGTTAGGGTATCCAGGAAGAGAGCTGAATAGAACATATTTGGAATTTATGAAAAAAAAAGAAGAAGATAAAACTATAGAAATTGGTTTCATGGTTTTCTGCGATAGAAAATCATCTTTTCCCTCTCCTCTCTAAATTGTAACTAAAACAACTGTTTTTATTTTTAGGTTCAAAGTAGAAGACAAAATGTCCAAGATAGTTAAAAACTTAAATTTATCAAATGTGATATATATGATATTATTCTGCATTAAACATTAGTTACGTGACATGTTTTGCATTAATTAACAGTAAGAATCACTCGCATGGAATACTTTTATAATAAATAAAAAGAAACTAATTTTTTTAAAACTTAATTGATATAAAATTATTTTAATGGTGACAAGAAAATATAAAAATAGGTATTGGAATTTTCATTTATGAAAATATACAAATCAGCCCAATTTATTAATTTTTAAACATATTATTATATTTAATATTTTATGTAAAATTAAGTAATAATTAATGAAATTAAAAAAAATCTGTTTTAGAATTTAAGTTGATTGATCCAAAAGATGATTTTTTAATATACAATTGAAATATCCAGAAACACAGCTAAAATGAAGAAATTCAATATTTTACAACCATAAGGTCTCATAAATATATTGAACCATCTTCAGTTCTACTAATGAATGAAAGACGACGAAAAGATTTTATAGGAAGCAGAAAGAAACATCTTACAAATTATCATTATATATGATGGTGTACTCATCCGGAAGTGTTATTGTAGTTTCTTGTTTCAGACATGAATGACAATACATATTATGTTGAAAAATAGAATGACAATAAATGTACATGTGTGGTTATCATGAAAACATGAAATAATAATAGAAAATACTTTTTCAAATGAAACAAGCCTTCTCGTTAAATTAATAATTTTCCCCATTTTTTCCTTAAAGATGCATTTTAATTTAAATATAGCAGAAACTTGTTAAACTCTACATTAAATATAGCAAATGGGGATAAAAAAATTAGAATCCTTTCTATCATCTAAACAATTTTTTTTTATTGAAACAATTAACAGAATATAAAAGCAAGAAGATTATAAAATAAATAGTTCTGGAATATGAGACTTGGTGAGTAGGGTTGTCCACTACCCATCATCCAGTTTATCTGGTTTTGCAAAACTTAAGCCTTAACCTTTTGAGAAAACTTGTGGGAAAGAAAAACATCTCAATCACATTGGTATGTGGGTTCATCAGATTTTAACAGAAGCTTATGACCCTCTACTAAGATATAGGTTGTATGTAGATATACAGGTAAAATTGAATTCTCAGTAGCTTGCAACAATGGACACTTAAATCCAAAGAGAAATAGTTCTGATTTCTCAGGTCTATAAATGCATGACATCACATCCTATGCTTTTTCCATTGTTTACATTAATGTTGCAATTGCAATCACATGAAGGCTACATCTCCTCTTGCATGTTCTATGTCGTTTACGTCTCAACCTTCTAATCCTATCATAAGGCTATAAATAAGAAGCTAATTTTCACTTCCAAACCATCTTCAACAATGGCTGCAGTGTTCTGGGTACTGGTTTTAGCTAGCCTCAGCTACCCGCTAGCCACAATCAATGCCCAAGCACCAGCAGGTACCCCTTCTACATGGCAACCTATAACCACAAATACACCTTCTACATGGCCAACTACAACTCCAAATACACCTTCTACATGGCCAACTACGACTCCAAATACACCTTCTACATGGCCAACTACGACCCCAAATACACCTTCTACGTGGCCAACTACGACCCCAAATACACCTTCTACATGGCCAACTACGACCCAAAATACACCTTCTACGTGGCCAACTACTACCCCAAATACACCTTCTACCTGGCCAACTACGACCCCGAATACACCTTCTACATGGCCAACTACGACCCCGAATACACCTTCTACATGGCCAACTACGACCCCGAATACACCTTCTACATGGCCAACTACGACCCCGAATACACCTTCTGCATGGCCAACTACAAATGCACCCTCTGCATTGCCTTCTACAACACCCAATGCACCTTCAACATTGCCTACCACAACACCAAATGCACCTTCTACATTGCCAACAACAAACCCAAATGCGCCTTCAGCATTGCCAACCACAACCCCAACTGCGCCCTCTGCATTGCCAACCACAACCCCGAATGCACCCTCTACATTGCCAACAACATCTCCGATTGCACCATCCGTAGCCAAACAACCACCTGTTGTGGCTGCAACTCCTGCCACTTCACAGAAACCACCAGCTGCAACTTCTCCCACTTCAACTATCAAGCCAACACCAACAACCACTTCTGCACCCTCCAAATTGCCAACCGCGGCTTCCCCCACTTCTGTCACAAAACCACCCATTGTCATTGCAACCCCTCTTCCCTCAATCAAACCACCAGTTGCAACTTCTCCCAGTAAATCTCCAGTTCCCAAGGTTGCATCTCCGACATCATCTGCACCTGTGAAATCACCACTTCCTAAGGTTTCATCTCCAACGTCGTCTGCTCCTGTGAAATCACCAGTTCCTAAGGTTTCATCACCAATATCATCTGCGCCTGTAAAATCACCAGTTCCTAAGGTTTCATCTCCAGTATCATCTGCGCCTGCGAAATCACCAGTTCCTAAGGTTTCGTCTCCAACATCTGCACCTGTGAAATCACCAGTTCCCAAGATTTCATCTCCGACATCATCTCCTGTGAAATCGCCAGTCCCCAAGGCTACATCCCCAGCATCATCTGCTCCTGTAAAATTACCAGTTCCAAAAGCTACATCTCCAACATCTGCTCCTGTGAAATCACCAATTCCAAAAGTCACTTCTCCAACATCTGCTCCTGCTAAATTACCTGATCCCAAGCCTTTATCACCATCATCTGCTCCAGTTAAATTACCTGATCCCAAGGATCTACCACCAACCGCCACTCCAGTGAAACCACCCGTTCCCAAACCAACACCTCCCAAAATTGCACCTGTGAAACCACCTGTTCCCAAGATTACACCAGCATTAACTCCAAAATCCCCATCTCCAAAACTCCCACCACCACAACCACCCAAAGAAGCACCTATTTCAGCCCCACCACTGCCATTACCACCAGCCGATTCACCACTATTACCTACTCCAAAAGTATCCCCTACACCTGCCGAAGCACCAACAGCGCCAGCACCAGCCAAAAAAGCACCAGCACCAGCACCTGCACACAAAAAGAAAGCGCCAAAACCATCACCTGTTCCTTCACCACTAAGTAACACCCCAACACCTGCACCAACGCCTTCGATTGAAACACCAACCCCAGCACCAGCCCCCGAAGATGACACGCCAGAACCTCCTCCCCACAGGCACAGAAGAAGAAGACACAAACACAAGCACAGGAGACATCACTCGCAATCTCTGGCTCCAGCACCAGCCATTATTCGGAGGAGTCCCCCAGCCCCACTTATTCAAGATATTACCACATCCGAGTCAGAAGAGACGCCTGCACCAGCACCAAGTCCCAATGCGGTAATATATACATACCATCTTTCAACGCTCAAATTTGAATTACAATTATAGTTTTGTAACAGTTTTAATCACTTCTCATGCATCTCATATTTTTCATTTTTGTTTACAGAATGGTGCGCAAGCATACTATAGGCAAGGGAATACATGGCCAAGTGTTGGACTCGCCATTGCCATTTTGTTATCTGTCATCACATGACACTTTCAAACTCTCATATAAAGACATGGATTCTAAGCGGTGCTGTGGTTTGCAAAACATATATTATTTTTTTAACTTTGTTATTTCTTTGGGTTGTGATCTTTGCCGAATAAGATTAATGGTACGAGTTTTTGAATTGTTAAAACTACCAGGCACTGCTAAGCAGAATGTAAAAGTTTTATATATTTCCCATTTAATTTGATGAAATTCTGAATGCATGTTGATTGTCTCCAAAATCTTGTACTTAACAACAACTCCAACTAGTTTTACGACAACCTCCGAATCCATTCTTCCCACCGATGAGATCATGCATGAACATTCACTTGCTTGAAATAGAGTATAGTCCAATTTAGATTGTTTTAAGCAAGTGCTACTTATAACCAAAGAAAGTAATTTTTTTTTAAATGAATTTCATTTTTATAAACCATATAGAATAATATACCAATTCTTAGAAATTGAAAAGCTTTCTCACATACTTTTCTTAATATTCAAGGTGTATAAATTGACTTTTAACTTAATAAGAGAAGTTTAATTTATTTTATGATTTATTAAGAAAGATAAAAGATTTAGTTTCACAATCTTTATGTCTTAAAATTATTAGTATCACAATTTTGAAAGTGGAACATCTTTCGGTGTACCCAAAATAAGTAAACTTCAATTTAACAGATAAAAATTAATCAAACCAATATTACAATTTCTTTAACAAAAACAATTAACATTTTTAAATGTATATAATATTAAATAAAAACTAAATATTTACCTTTTCAATTTAACTATTACAATTAAGATATTTTACTCTTCTATATGATCTTAAAGTATTCTTATAAATTGTGGTCTTTTGAATAAGTTAAGAACTTGTGTTTTGGTTTAAGATATGATCAAATTTAAAGTTTATCCTTTTTTTTTTCGTAAGGATGTGTTTCGTGAAAATTGAACCCAAGTTCTTTTCCGTTGACAACCTCCTGAAGCATGTGTGTGAACTACATGTTGGGTCTTTGAACAATAAATTTAAAAAGTAAAATAAAAATTGTTGTCTTCGTTTATTTTAACCTAATAAAATAATAATGATAAAGAATAAAAAAACTAGTTATTTCAAGAACTATTATCAACGAGTAATTATTTTATGAAACATGTTTTAAAATACTTTCATTACTATACTTTTCCAACTCATTTTCTTACATAAGCTATTGCATTCTTCTCCTTTTGATTCCACAAATTGTTTTTTTTATAAACTTCATAAATACAATTTGTAATGTATTTAGTAATTTTATGTCAATAGGAGCGATCAAGAGATAAAGATTATTCATTTAAAAAACTGATCTTTCAATAAATTTTTTTCTCATTTACATGTTTTGAGAATGAAATTATCTATTAATAATACAACATGTTGAAGAGTGAAGAGAAAAAAAGAATGATATCTACCTCTCACCTAACTCAAATTTTGTACTATACAATTCCATGGTAAGTGGATTTTAAAATGAGTGTGGAAGTCTTTCTCTTCCAAGTTTGCATTGTAGGAGACTCCACAGGGTATATATATAGACACACACACCTCATTCATCATCAACATGGTGGTGTCTGCTCTCCCTGCTGTGTTTCGAACCCATCTTCTTCCATTCCTTCTCCAAGATATTGTTGTACTATCAACACTGAAGCAGTGGCTGCCAAATCTGATGAAGCCAACAAGTCCCCAATTGCCCCTAACTCAGGACACTCACTCCAATCAGTGAGTCCTGATGTGAGAGGTGACGTCATTCCTTGGCCTCTCCCAACTATGAAAAGGTCATGAATATCATCCATTGACCTTATTGCTGATACTGTCTGCTCCCCATTGATCACCATTTTCTCCACATAAACAACTGAGCCATCATCCTCATGGTTTGCCCTAAACCAATTTATAAGCTTCTCATCAAGTTGCTTCTGAGTGTCCTTATCCGTTTTCACTGTCAGTTCCTCACCTTTATCAGGGTTGGGGTCAGTAGTATGGTGATGCATAACTTCTTCTCCATGAACAAAACGCATCACAGTAAGGTTTATCCCTGGATGTTCTGACATCCTCCATGCATAGCTCAAGGCTTCTCTATCATCAGGCCCTCCAAAGAACAACACTGCCACATTGTGAGACTTTTGATCCGGACCAAGATGGCCGCAGATACTCAAGCCTCTATCCACTAGAATCCCAACGGAGCAAGGAGCTTTGTTTAGAACATTGAGGTTCACAGTGCGGAATGACATGTTGGTGGACTCCATTTCACCATCAACCGCTTGATGTTTGTGGAAAGGGATGATTATGAAGGCCACACGCTTGTCGTGAGCCAAGTTGCACACGTCCTCATGCATGGTGGAGTAAGGGGATATTGCTGATGAGGGCTGCACTGAGACGTGGGAAGCTTGTTGCTCATAGTTCTGAAAGGCATTGACTATGTGTTCAGATTGAGCTTGAGTCCTGTTATAGGCTGGTTGATCTGCTTTCTTGGCCGTCTGATTTTGAACAATGAGTAATGCAGATGCCTGGCCACTGAGTTCGGTCAAATGGAGCACGTAAATGCACATTGGGAAATTTTTTGAAGGGTTAGAGGCCTCAAGGAGGCTAATCATTGTTGGCACATTTCGAGGGGTGTGGATACACACTAGGACTCTAAACTCTGATTCTCTGTATGACATTTGAATGGTTCTTCTTTTGTAAGGTATCACCCCCCTTAATGGTTTGTGTATAAGTGACACCCCAGGTACAATTATTGCGGTCATTAGTACGGTTATCATCATCAAGATTGCAAACGATTCGCTGGTCAAAACCTGTAAGCAATTGAACAACAATCCCAAAAACATTCACTATTGGATCAAGAAATGCAAACCATTTGTATTATATGCTTTTACAAACTCATCCTACAAAGAGCCCCTTTTAGCCACTTAATAAAACACTATAGGGTCTAATTAAATTTCTTAGCCAAGTAGAAACAAATAATTATGTTTAATGGTATCCTCACTTCACAAGTCTATGGTTAATTTTTGGCTAGTGTTTTATATTACTATGTATGTAATAGTAAGAGTAGTAGAAGTGGTAGTACCTTTTGATCCTTGCCAATGTTAATCACAATAACTTCAATAACGCCTTTTGTGTTCATGAGAAGGCCAAGGACTGCTCCATCACGAACTGATATTTGATAATAGAATGCAGCAGCTATAGTTCCAACGATTTTGCCAATGCAAGCCAAAATAACAAGAATGATTAAAATTGACCATGTGTGGAACCCTTTGAGCAATCCAAGATCAGTTTTTAGGCCATTGGAGGCGAAAAATAGAGGGAGCAAAAGCAATGTTATAAAGTCCTCGAGCCTTTCCACAATAGAGAGCCCTATAGGTCCATTTGGGATAGTCAAACCAAACACAAAGGCTCCAAAAACTGCGTGGGTTCCGATAATATCTGTTATGAAACCTGAGATCATCACACCTGATAATATTATGCACATATAGAGATCACTGAATGTTTCACCCTCCGGGGTTTTCCTTACCATCCACAAGATCCCAGGTCTCACAACGAAAATATTAAAAGCAATAAACGCTGCACTTGCCAAGAAAATCGAAACGAGAGACAAAGAAGGCTTATTACGCTCTACCAAATTAATCGATAGAACCAAGAGCACCCATGAAATCAGATCATTGACCAGTGCAGAAGAAAGAGCAATCCTTCCTATCTCAGAGTTGATGAATTTGAGCTCTGCAAGGACTCTGGCAAGAACTGGAAACGCTGCCACAGAAAGAATTGAACCAACGAATAGGATGTTAGCGGTGTGTCCTTCTGCTTCTTCGTTGAATTTTATCAAATACACAGCGAAGAGAGCTCCAATTCCGAAGGGCAAGATCATGCCTACAACTGCTATGGCCACTGCTTTTCTACCTATGCGTCTTAATGTTGTTGCATCCATCCCCACTCCCACCAAGAACATAAAATATACGATGCCAACATTTGCCATTGTTTCAATCAAGATCTGTCCTCTTTGAGGAAAAACTGCATCATTAAATGCTTTGTTTTTCCCAAGCACCGAAGGACCCAGTATTATGCCTCCCTACACACATGCATGCATGTAACAACGTAACATTAATTACGATTTCAAACTATAAAGATTCATAGTAGAAAATGCAATCCAATAAAATGGTAAAGGGACTAACCATGAGTTCAGAAATAACGCGTGGCTGGCGAATGGGCTTGAGTATGTAGACAAATAAACGGGTGGCAACGACAACTAACAATAATTGCAAGAGAAAGAGAGGGAGAGAATAGTTCAAAGGGTTTTCCTTTTGCCAAAACCCTTCTGATGTTATCATGGTGGCTGCATAGCATACTATTTTTTTCGTTTCATTTACCTGTAACGGCAATACAGATTCCTCTAGCAATCTTTCTTTCATTGTAACAGGTATATTAATTCACTCCCTTTTCTACTCAATCCCAATATATATACCGATCTACGTTCTTTGCTTCGTCAAACACTCGTTGCCTGAGTTTTACTATGTCACTCTCACTGTGCAATACATATGCATGCATGCATATATGCATGACCTAATTTGCATGCAGAAACTGAATGGAATAGAATGTGTGAGAAAATAGGGAAGATGAAAAATGAGAGAGAGGTTTTTTGCTTCTTTTTCTTTTCGGATGAAACCTCGAAATAATTAGAGAAGTGAGGATCGTTAAGTTTTGATGGTTATCCACTCAGGTGGGAGCTCTACTCAATTTTCATGGCTTATGTTGGGGTTCCTATTTTAAGATCAATGATTCTAGACACTCGAGGAAAATATGTGAGATTAATATCCACTTATTTTGTCATGCATTATTTCTATTTTAAAAATTATTTTTTATACCTCCGTCGTAGTAAAAATAAGATTAAATAATACATCTTTATTAAAAAAAAAAAATTTAGATATTTGACATATTTTTTTATATCACTTATGTTGTTAAAATCATTTTTTTCTTCATCTCATATTATATATATATATATATATAAATTTTATGCATAATACATATATACGCCATATTCTTTAGTATTGTCAAAAGTAGCTAGAATTTTTAATTAAAAAGCAATTATAATTATACTAAAATACATTATAAAAATATTACTGCTAATCTATGAATCAAAACACTTAGATGATAGTAAAAAAAGATGAAGAGCATATTTATACATTTTAGCAAGGAATACATTTAAACAAAGAAAGAAGAGTGTAAAAAAAATAAAATAAGGGTATGATATTTCTTTATTCAGTTTCATACATTTAACTGAGTTGATGTGTTCTGCGAACCACAGCATCGCTTAGAATCCATGATCTTCAGATGAGAGTTTGAAAGTGTCATGTGATGACAGATAACAAAATGGCAATGGCGAGTCCAACAGTTGGCCATGCATTCCCTTGCCTATAGTATGCTTGCGCACCATTCTGTAAACGAAAATGAAAATATGGGATGCATGAGACATGATTAAAACTGTTTAGGACTTGGTTACAAAACTATTAGGTTAAAGTGTAGAACTTGAGCGTTGAAAGATAATTTATATTACCGCATTGGGATTTGGTGCTGGTGCAGGCGTGTCTTCTGACCCGGTTGTGGTAATATCTTGAACAAGTGGGGCTGGGGGACTCCTCCGTACAATGGTTGGTGCTGGAGCCAGAGATTGCGAGTGGTGTCTCTTGTGCTTGTGTCCTTTTCTCCTGTGCCTGTGGGGAGGAGGTTCTGGCGTGTCATCTTCGGGTGCTGGTGCTGGGGTTGGTGTTTCAATCGAAGGCGTTGGTGCAGGTGTTGGGGTGTTACTTAGTGGTGAAGGAACAGGTGATGGTTTTGGCGCTTTCTTTTTGTGTGCAGGTGCTGGTGCTGGTGCCTTTTTGGCTGGTGCTGGCGCTGTTGGTGCTTCAGCTGGTGTTAATGACAGTGGCGGTGGTGAAATAGGTGCTTTTTTGGGTGGTTGTGGTGGTCGGATTTTGGGGGATGGAGATTTCGGAGTTGATGCTGGTGTAATCTTGGGAACAGGTGGTTTCACAGGTGCTATTTTAGGGGGTGTTGTTTTGGGAACGGGTGGTTTCAGTGGAGCTACTTTTGGAGGTGTAGTTTTGGGAACCGGTGGCTTCACTGGAGAGGAGAGTGGTGGTAAAGGCTTGGGATCTGGTAATTTGACAGGAGCAGATGTTGGAGAAGTAGGTTTTGGAATTGGTGATTTGACAGGAGCAGTTGTTGGAGATGTGACTTTGGGAACCGGAGATGATGTTGGAGAAGTAGCTTTGGGAACTGGTGATTTCACAGGAACAGGTGATTTTGGAGATGAAACCTTTGGAACTGGAGACTTGAGAGGAGTAGCAGATGATGTTGGAGATGCAACCTTAGGAAGTGGTGGTTTCCTTGAGGGAAGAGGGGTGGCTATGACAATGGGAGGCTTTGTGACAGAAGTGGGGGAAGCTGCATTTGGCAATTTGGAGGGTGAAGATGAGGTTTGGGCATTGATTGTGAGTAGCGGGTAGGTAAGAGTAGCTAATGCCAACACCCAGAAAACTGCAGCCATTGTGTGTTGGAAGTGATTTGGTAGGGAAAACTAGCTTCATATTTATGGTCTGTGGATCATGGGTATGATTGGATAAGAAGGTTGAGATGTAGATGACAGAGTAACCATGTAAGAGGAGAAGTAGCCTTCGTGTGATTACAACATTAATGTTAACAACAAAAAAAGCATAGGATGTCTTGTAATCAGGGACCTACGCAACCAAAACTCTCTCTTTGCCATGAGAATACAACTTTACCTATTATAATTGCCATACACATGGCCTTCTGTTAATATCTGATGAACCAATATACCAATGTGATTGAGATGTTTTCTCTTTCCCACAGGAAATCTCAATTTAAGACGCTAGCTTTGCCCCAAAAGAATGAAAAAGAAACGAAATCAACGTGATGATGGAGATTATACTACTCACAATTCATAAAGGAATAAAAAGACCATATCATAAAGGATTTGGGGTCATCGAGATTCATATTCTAGAACTACATACGTGTTTGATAATCTTACTGTGCAAATTGTTTCGATAACTTTTTTGTTACAATTTTTTCTGTTTTTTAATTTAATTTAATTTTTGTTATTTTCACTGAAATTTTTAAAACGTACTGCTTCTATACTCAATCGAAATGCATGTTTACAATACGGGGTTTCAAGGTTTTCACTTTTATTTTTCTTGAGCAATTAGAAACCGAGCAATAATTTGTTCTTTTCACTATTTTATCTTTTTTTCTATTGTTTTCTTCACAATTATAAATATTTATTTATTTAATCACCGTATTATTCTTAAAAACAGGCTATCAAATTGTTATTTGAGTGCCGAAAGATAATGTTTCCTTGCATATATGAAAAGCAAAACTTAAACCGCTAATACAACTATTTACCTTTAAATAATATAAAATACGAATGAATGATTGATGAGTTAAGTTAAATTTCCATGTGACTGTATATTTCAATGCAACGTGATTGTATATTTAAATGAATTGTCATTATATTATTACCCTATATTATCAAAATTAGTTATCACAGATAATAGCCAATTGTTGTCTTTTAAACTAGCAGGACAGGACAACGTTTGAATCATAAATGTTACGGAGTTGTAATAAGTTTTGTTTTGGTTAGAGGAAGTGGTGAAAAAGCTAATCTCTTGTTAATTCTGGTTCATGCTTTTGTCCAGTAGAAAGCTAATAAATTTAAATTAGCCACACACTAATAAAGTATAAAATAATTATTTATTAAAAATTGCATTCATTGGGCTGACGCTAAAGGGCTGTATTTTTATATTTATTTAATACAACGTTGTTCTAACCAGTGCCAATGAAATGTATTTTACTATTTTCTTTTATTATAGTTTTGGTTTAATTGAAGTTAATAAACAATATTTTATTATGTATTCTCTTTTGTTATAGTTTTGGTTTAATTGAAATTAATAAACAATATTTTATCATGTGTTTTATGTAGTGTCTGAACAACAATGTGATATTCCATTACGTAAAAACACATTAAATTATTTTTTCTATGTTTATTTTAGTTAAAAGGAAATACAAATTAAGAGAGCTAAAAACATGATGAAAAGAGAAGGAAATTAAGATGTTAAAAAAACTGCTACTGAATTAAGTTTTTTGGGTGTTTATTACAAACCATCACTATCAATTTTCCATAAGGTTTAGAAATACCATTCCATAAATACTATAAAAGTTTCGGTGAGGTATATCCACAAGGTAGATAATGAAAACTAGACATTTAAGTGTGATAATCTAGATATACTTCTAGAAGCCCTTTTTTCTTCTTCTTTAACAAGTCCTACAGCATTTTTAATAACCTTATTTTTTGTGCATCGTCAGGCATATGGATTCGTCTCAGACTTACCATCTTCAAATTTTTTTCCTAAAAAGTACATGTATAAATAAATTTCATGCAGGAAAAAAAATAATTGCACCGTATATACACGTCACCGCCTAAATTTCAAAATCCCAATCAGCAAATTTTACAATTTGATAGAACTTCTCACAAACAATTTGAAAACAAGCATCACCTAAGCATTATCATTACAACTTCACAGGTACGGTCTATGAAGTGAGGGATCATGAGGCATGAGCTATAAGGGTATAACAGCATATGAAACCAATAACCCAAAGTATATTTATGCAAATAATATTTTCAAACTGCTAAAACTGCATTACAAGGAGTAGTATATGAATATGGAAGGACCAAGTATATTTATAGCAAAATGAACATATATAACTTGTATGCTCAACTTAAAGGAAAAGTGTTACAATTATAGAAATAAATTGTCCACTGTATAATAAAAAATATTCAAGTTATAAATGTATTACTTCTTCCCTATCAAATCGTCTTTATTTATTGTATTGATTACTTTTTTTTAATATAAATAAAACACTTAAATTGTATCTTAAACATGTTAATATTTCTCTCTTTCATAAAGTTAAAATTTTCAAATGAAAAAACCTTTTGATTGAACACAAACTAAAGAGGGAAAAGGGTACCATCTTATGCCACATAATCTAGAAACAGAATTTCAAAATGCTCTTCTTAGGCAAGCAATTTCATGTAGTGATTTTATAATATGATTGCACTCGTCCACAATGCAGTGCCACAGACATTATTTGATACTATCTTATATGCCTAGAAAGGAATTGCCGGCATAATTTCACTGACGAAGGATATGATTAAAGAAATTAAAAAACAGATAAAGGGAGAAAGAATATGAAAGTATGCACTCCTCCTCCAAGTAAAAGAAAATTATTGCAAACAAATTTCTTCTCATAGCAATATCTGTTGATCCCACATTGTTTGCCTCAAATCTAGGGTCAACTCGTATTCTTGTTTGCCAACCCCATATAGGTCACATAGTTTTAAGACAATATCTAGTATGGCACCAAAAACTATAATCCATCTCGGTAATCAGTTATTCTTGTAGACTCACCTGTTATGACAGACATCTGCGTTTGCATGGAGTGTTCGAAAGGTCCCACGTCGCATATCTCAATTCTTGGGATGTGGCACCAAACTACTAGTATCTTAATATTCAAATGTCTGAAGCAAATATGTCATCCACAACTACATACAAGTTCTTAGGTTCTTCTTTGAAGGTCTGAATTAACATTTCTATCAAATAGATTTTTTTTCCTCCTACAGTTCTACAGTTATATAAGTGAGAGAGCAGCAACCTGAAGCATATAGCTCAGAATGGTAAACACCAGAAAGCAAGATGGCCATTTATCAGAACCACAAATACGATGATTTGATTACTCATTTACCTCCCTAGCTCTAAGGTTCACAATCTAAAAGAAAATTGACTTATAGCTAAGACCACCAAAGGTGACTTCATAGTCTGAAATCACCATTAAAAAATAATCATCCAAAATGAAAACCATAATCTTGACGAACGTGAACTCTCAAAATAAACCATCACCCCTCTAGGCCATGAATCGGAGCAAGATTTTTGTCACAAAATAATCCTAGAAAACAGTACCAAATTATGAAGTAAACAACCTGGTTTGGCACTCAAAATTAGACAATGATCCTTTTTTCCTGCTACTGCATCGTGTCAACATATAAATATGAGCACGATGCCCCAAGTACAGCATTCACAATGTGTTAACATGGCTCAAGCTACAAACATGACCAGAATCATTGCTCAGAGAAGATAGAAAAAGTCAAAGGTTTATAAGAACTTAAAAAGAATGGGTAGACTCGACTGTAATATACACAACCGAGACTATCTCAACCAAAGACCAAGAACATGTCGTAACCATCTAGGAAGTACAGCCGAATACTTCTAAGGGACCTAATGCAAATAATCACTTAAAAAAACTAGATTAACCTAATTAAGATGTACTTGATGTCAAACTAATATGAGATTAACTAAACTATTTGTACTAATCTGCACCCATCCACACAAAGGCCCAACATGATTTATAAATAAATTGACAAGGACCAGGTAGAGATACGTTCTTTATAACATTTATCACCACCCTCGACTAGCCAAAAAAACTATCTTGAACATCAGAGCACCTTTTGCAGGTACACCCCACTCTGAATCGATAGGAGTTCATCAACATTGTGAAGAAGACATCTCAGAAGAAAACATCTTAGAAGAGGATGTCTCGAAGACACAAAATATTAGACCAAGAAAGGAGACATTCTCAGCCCATACAAGAACATCAACCAAGTTTGAACTTGACGAAGATTAAAGTAGGAAAAAGGGTAACACTCTCATCCACATTTTAACGAATGTAGAATCAGAATTTCTAAAGAACTAACATGCAATGCGATGTACAGGTGATATTAAAATATGATTGCACTAGCCCACCACAATGCCAAGCCAAAGACGTCATTTAGATGCTGTTCTATATGTCTTGAAGAGGATTGTCAACATAGCTTCACTGATATAAAGTTAAAAGAGGAAAGAAGATAAAACTACCCCCCTCCCCCACCCACACCCAATATAGGTATAGCAAACAATTACATATAACTAACTTTTTTCTGAGAGCAAGATATAGCCACAACTATAAACAATTTTCTGAACAGCACCATGGTACTAGCGGTCCTAATATCAAAAAATGTTTGCAAAAAGATGCAAGCACAAATACCTGCAAGTTCCTTAGAAGTTCTTAAGTCTTTCTTTGAAGAACTGATAATAGCAAATAGATGTTTTAATCTTTCCCGCTGCTTCCATTCGAGCTGATACCATTAGCTCCCTTGAGGAGCTTTGCCTCCCACTGTAATAAAAGTGATAGTTCAGCAACCTGAAACATATAGCTTTTCATGGAAAACATCAGAAGCAAGACTACCATATATCTTTTATGCATAAATATGTCGATCACTGAACATAGTGTAAAAGCCTTGCAATGCCAGTGTTAAAAGCATTACCTTTTCCACCTGCTAAAAGCCACATAATATGCTAGCAAGGATTTAACAACTAAAATGTGTTTGTCCTTGACAAAACAAAACTGTTTCTCAACCCAAGGGCTAGGAAATTAATGATTGACCCAGCCACACTAACAAAACAAAAGACTGTAAAAGTTCAGATTTACATAAACCCATCTGCAGCAGAAGAATATCACTACACGTGCTAACATAACCAATTTCATTTTCCTTGTCTTCTCAGTACAAGTGAAAAACAGAAAACAGCAAAACACATAATTAACCGTAAAAAATTATTATATCTAGAACAGAGACGTTAAGAAATTAAGGAAAAAATTGGATAGGAATTGGGAATATTTCCCGGCTTGAAGCGACCGGAAGATTGAGAATTATATCATTTATACTCGTAAAGAGGTTTCAATGGTTCTACAGCTAACACAAAAATCTAGAGCACTAAAACAGAATTTCATAATCACTCCAACACAATAACAGCACCCAACTCCTTGAGCTTCTCCATAATGGGATTAGCCTCCTCCTTGGTGAGCCCCTTCTTTAATACACAGGGAACCTTTTCCACCAAGTCCTTGGCATCCTTTAACCCCAAGTCAGTGAAGGATCTCACTTCCTTAATGATCTTGATCTTTGCAGCAGCATCATACTTCTCCAACTTCATATCAAACACTGTCTTCTCCGCCGGAGCACTGGCCTCCGACCCAGGAGACCCGGCAGCCGCCATGGATGGCGCGACAACACCAGCCATCGGAGCGCCATACCGATGGAGACCCATCTTAAGCCGCCAGAGGACGGTGAAGTCGTGCCTTTCAAACCTGTTAAGAAGGAGAAGCTCGTCGGCAATACGCTCCACCTTCTGCGCACGCGCCTCCGTGGAGAGAGCACGCGTCAGGTTCAGAAACCTTGTGGCACACCTTGCCGCATGGTGGGACATTGCTTTTCCCTTCACCACACCAAATTTTCACTAAGTACAAATGCACACTGAAATCGATACCCTAATCAAATGAAACGAGAAACGAAAAGTGAACACATTGTTTCAGAACTAACGATAAATTATACAACGGAAGTTCAATTTACTCCTAGATCAGAACAGTTCAAGTTTTGTGTTGAGATGAAGAACATAATTGGTAATAACGACCTGTGGAAAGCATGATTAATTAAATATATAAATATATTAAATATTAAAATTAGAAAAGTATGAGAGGATCGGAAGTTGGAAGGACATACGATGGGGAGATTTTTCCGGCACCGGATGATGATGCAGTGCGGCGGCTACAATAGGGGTTCGCTTATGTTTGAATGTTCTTATGTTAACAGATAAATAAATAATAAATATTAGGAAAATGTTATATATGTTTTATGCAATTTTTTTTTTATTTTTTTTAGAAAGATCACTCATTTTATTTATTTCATTATTTGTAAACGTCACAATTCTAATCATTAATAATAAAAAAATCTAATAGTTATTTCTATATGTACTGTTTTTTTTTTATATTTTTATTATTTCAATACCGTTTTTCTTGTGTATATGTTTTGTTTCTGCTTATGTTTTTTATTACTTTAATATAAATGTTACTAATACTTTTTCGTTAACAATTATTATAATGTTTCAGTTTTTAATTACATTTTTGTTTTTTACTATAATAAAAAAATGGATAGTGAATATAAATGGAATTCACTTTCATAGAGTGTTATAAAATCATTACTTTTTATTTTTATAATATTTTTTTTATGTTGATCTTTTATACTTTATTTTTCTTTACATTTGTTTACATGAAAAGAAAAACTAAATTAAATGACATCCTGTAAAATTAGGTATTGAAATTCTAAAGATTAGTATTTACAATTTTAAAAGTATGAATAGAAAGTCGAATATAGTGAAAGGTTGTTTCTCATTTCATGACGGTCAAACCAAAGTTTTTTTTTTATTTAAAAAAAAGAAGATATGTGTTATGGTAAGAGTGGTTAAAAGGAATGCAGATTAGATTATATTAGATTTGGTACCGTGGATCATCTTAGATGACTATTAGATTTATTATTATATGATATTAAACGGTCAAGATTATTTACATGTAGCCTTTTAGACCAGTTAATACTAATTAAATTATATTTTGCAAAGCAGAACTAATTACTCATTTACTCTACTGATGATTCAGTCCTCTAGAAATATCAAGTGAAAAAAAGTCACACACCACTGGACTTTATAGAAGGTAACAGAATCCCTCGGAGCCAATAATTAATATCCAATTTGTTTATATATAATGAAACTAAGAATGTTTAAAAAGTTGTGGGAGCAATATACATATATATGAGAAATTGACTTGACAAACATCTAAAACATCTAAAAGGAAATTATATATAATGATTCTTTATTTCATACATACTTTTTTATTAATAATGCATATTTTGCTAAGCTTGAGATATAACTATTTCTTTTTTTTTTTTTATTGGTGTTATGTTTATGAATTGATTGTGCATCTTTTATTCTCAACTTATAGTTTGATATTGGTTTTATTAATTTTTTATTAAGTAATTAAATCAATTTCAAGTTTCCACATAAAGGCACATTTATTCATCGTTTTTTGTTTTAATGTTAATATACATTACACTATTGAACAAATTATTTATGTCTAATAAGTTCTCTTTTCAATATAGAAAATATTAATATGAGTATTTTAATCTAATTATGAATTTGTTTATATTCATACAAGATTTTAAACGGAATTTCAATTACTTCTAGTATGTTATAAATAAATTTTCATATTTGATCTCTGTTCATATAATGAAAATATGTTAATTTAGCTTTACTCTGTCATCCAAATAACATAACATGTTATTAGTTGAAAAATTATTTATTATCCACATAAAAAAAAGCCTGCATAACAATTTTTTCTTATTTTATAAAGATATAATACGTTAAGATGATTTCACAATTTTTTAAAGTCACTAGACTTTTTTTCAGTTTGGTTAGATCATATAAGATAACTTATAAACATGTAAGGTTTGATCACAACATTTAAAAGAGTAAATAACAAAGAGTAACAAATAAAAAGCAAAAGAGAATAGAGAATGGGATATTGAAACTTGTACATAAAGCATGAACCTATCAAAACATAAATTTAGTCTTACATTCACTAACAAAATCTTAATAAACATTATCAAGGTATTTTCAAGTTTTCCAACATACACTATCATCATTTTTATTTTCATAATAATATCTGATTTTATTTGTAGGTTCCATTTATGCATAGTTTTTATAACTTTGGGATGGTTGGAAAATAAAATCATTGGAATATTTTTTTTATCTTCACATTTAATCCTTAGGAGATAAATAGCTTAAAGATGACAAAATTTGAATTCACTTAAATGATTGCCATACTTGTAATATAACATCCACTCACCTTCACAACAATAAATTATTTGCGTTTTGGACCCAAGAGTTGACACTTTTTTGCTTCATAATAATTATTTTTTATGCAATTAACTTATGTATAAAATAATCTAAACATTTTTCATGCAATTAGTTTAAAATCGTACTATGTAAACTCCTATTTTTAGATATCTATTGATTTAATCTAATCTAATTCATTCTATATATTGAATTGAATTAGTTCAGTTTAGATTCAAAATTACACATTCAAAATTAATATCGAATCCAAATTATTTTCCATTCTCTATGGGATAATAACGAGACAAGGGTTTGATTTATAATAGTGTGGCCAGTGGTGGGACCTACGTATGTCTGATTCTCTGCAAACTGGATAAACTGTGAATA
>Ga0209700_103989_pt1 | contig 27405 bp, 12 predicted proteins | sample SiratroredBW_FD_187528 | JGI IMG/M metagenome (GOLD analysis project Ga0209700, IMG submission 187528) | Root nodule microbial communities of legume samples collected from California, USA - Siratro red BW (SPAdes) (version 2) | ecosystem: Host-associated > Plants > Roots > Nodule | place: USA... | reverse complement strand
TATGACGTTTGACATGAGTACTTGAAATGAAAACGGAAAACTTGTATTGAAACTTGATATGCTAGACTTTAAAGAAATTCTTATGACTGAGATATTCTGTTCTATTTACATGTATTTAGTATTGAATCTTATATGTTAATCTTTTAAGAAATTCTTGTGAATAGCTAATATGGTTTGCTCTTTTTGCATGTATTGATTATATTATAAAATTTTATTTTCACTAGCTTACACTTGTTTTTCTTGTTGTTTTGTAAACTGCAATGAATGATTGTACTATGTACATGAGCAGATATAAATGCAGATGCAGGACTGTGTAGAATAGTGTAGACTTTATTTTGAAAATTTAATTCTTTTTGTTAGATTCACTATATGTTAAACAATATACATGTTGCACACAACAGCCACATCTTCAATAAATAAAGAAAAGTTTTAAGATGGAAGAGAAAATACCTTTCTACAATAATTTTGTACAAATCAAGATTTTGAACTCTAAAACTTTTTGGAATAATTAGTTATGTTTTATTTTCATAAAAATCTATTTTGTCAAGTGTATCTGGTAAGAATAATAATTAGGTATAGATTTTATCAATTGCATTACTCCCTCTCTTTTTAAATACAAAAAATACCGTATTTAATAGAGTTAAATATTTATAAATTTCAATCATATTAATTTATTAAATATTATTCTTTAAAAATAGTCTTATTTATAAATTTAAAAATTATGGTTAATAAGTATAATTGAGGTTTAACACATTTTAATAAGATAAGTAATAATTTAAATAAAAATAATAATTATAATTATAAAGTTGCATAAATACAGTTGAATCACACTGAAACAGCATACACACTGGAGCATAACAGTCCAGAAAAAAGGACTTTGAATCTATTTAACTTTTCTCTTTATTTAATGTTTATTTATTTTTATAGGTGTTGAATGCATGTTAGGTCAATTTTTATTGATCTAATTTTCATCTAGATAAATTAATGCATTACTCTCTTTCTTTTTTAAATATAAATAGAAAAATACCATGTTTAATAGAATTAAATATATATAAGTGTCAATCATATTAATTTATTAAATATCATTATCTAAAAATATTCATATCTATAAATTTATATATTGTGGTCAATAAGTATAATTAACGTTTAATACATTTTAATAACATAAGTACTAATTTTAAATAAAATAATAATAACATAAGTACTAATTTTAAATAAAAACAATAATTATAGTTGTAAAGTTACATAAATACAGTCTAATAAAAAAACTGAACATAACAGTCTAGAAAAATTACTTTAAAACTATCTATTTTTTGTCTTTATTTAATATATATTCCTAAATATTATCATGTAAAAAGGAAAGAATATAATAAAATTCCTTAACTATTATAAAATAATATCAAAATAATAAAATTATTATTAAAATTTAAAAGAATTAAATAAAAAATAACTATTTTTCTAAACTATATATCGACCAAAAAATAGAGGAAGTAACTTAATGAGGAAAAAAAGAAACTAATTTCTAACTTACTCTTTTCCTTCCTAAGTACTGTATTCTTAAATAATTTTATTTCATTTTAATTCTAATATTTTAAAGTTTAAAAATAATATTAATTACCGTTTTCTAAAATTTAAAAATAAAATTGATATTTTAAAGTTTAAATTTATATAACTGTAATATAGTAATAGGAGTCTGAATATCAATTTGAGCATAACAGTCTTGAAAAAGAAAACAGTCTAAACCTATTTATCAACGGACAATATTAATTATATTAAATTTTGGACTGGATTCATTCTCACAACAAGGTTAACAATGTGAAGAGTTAGTTTAAGAAAAAAAAAAAAATGGCTAGGTGTATCATACGCCACCTCTTAGGATCCAAATATATACAACAGAGGATAACAACAAACTTACCTGCAGCAAAAAAAAATACTAATAAAATAGTAGGATGCATATAAAAGTTACATTAAATAATCATAAGATATAATAGCACACCATAAAACAACATTAAGAACCAAAGAAAATAGTTCCTCTCTTTTTAAATATAAGTAAAAGGATATTATGTTTAATATAATTAAATATATGCAAATTTCACTACATTAATTTATTACTTAAAAGATACTCTTATATATAAATTTAAAAATTATGATAAATAAATGTAATTAAGATTAATTTTAAAATATATTTTAATAACATAAATAATAATATTAAAAAAATTATTATTGTTTTAAAGATATTTAACTATAATCTGACAACAACAACTCATGACACCGTCCCAATACAGTTGAGCATAGCATGTTAGAAAAGAAAAACAGTCAAACCCTAATTATCTTTTATCTTTATTTAGTATATATTATAATGTAGAAATAAAAACAATTAAAAATAAAATCTTATCAATATTTTATTAAAGTGAAGAAAAATTATTATACTTGTTAATTTTTTATATTAACGAAGAGTGACATCTTAAAAAATATTTGATCAATTGAATGTATAAAAGTAAGTATATTTTGATTATACACTTTTTATGAAGTCTTTTTATTTTAGTAGAAAAACTTGTTACTTTTTTCAAAAAATTGGAAAATCCTTTCAATAAATTTATTATCAAAATTTTAAATAATTAAATAAAAAATAAATATTTTTCTAAACTATATATCGACCAAAAAATAGAGGAAGTAACTTAATAAGAAAAAAAAAACTAATTTTTAACTTACTCTTTCCTTCCTAAGTACTGTATTCTTAAATAATTTTGTTTCATTTTAGTTATAATATTTTAAAGTTTAAAAATAGTATTAATTACCTCTTTTCTATAATTTAAAAATCAAATTGATATTCTAAAGTTTAAATTTATATAACAATAGGAGTCTGAATATCACAATTTGAACACAACTTAGAAAAAGAAAACAGTCTAAACCTATTTACCTTTTGTCTTTATTTAATATATATTATAATATAGATCAACTCATTTAAATAAAGTGACTTATATATAAATATATATATATATATATATATATATATATATATATATATATTAGAAAATAAGTAAAAGTATTAAAAATTTTAATAAAGATAAGATTATTTTAAAATTTAAAATTATAATCATATAATAACATATTTTTATTTAAAAACACAAATTTCATGTAAATAATAAAATTTATGTAATTATATTATGTCATTTTCATCTACCTTATAAATTAATTTGTCTACAATATATACACATTTTAACTATTATAAAAAAATTGTTTCTTAATTTCAATTTCTAATATGTGAGAAATTAGCTAAGAATACTAACTCTAATTTTATATTATCTTTTTTTCACTTTTAACTCTTTTTATTCGTTCTTGTATAAATTTTATTTATATTAATTTTAATGAATTTTTTTTATATTCTGGATTATACATTTTAGAATATAAATTTTTGTATTCTAAAAAATAAAATAGAAAATGCATTTCAAAAATTGAAACTTGTTCAATTAAGAACATAAGACTTGCATTTCAGAAAACTCTTAATTCTTACTTAGGTCTCATATTAATTTTAAATTTTAAAATTAATTGGATGGTAATTTTATTTTAATTAAAATTAAAACTCATATTTAACAAAGAATGTGAAGGGTTAAGTAGAAAAGACTATTAATATTCTTAATTGAGTTTGAAATTTGTTTTAAATTTTAATTAGATGATATCATCACTCACAACACACAATATTAATTATATTAATTTTTAATTAAAATTATATTTTAGACTGGATTCATTCTAACAATAAGGTTAACAAGGTGAAGAGTTAGCGTAAGAAAAAATAAATAAAAATAAAATATTGATAAAATTGTAAAGCCCAAAAATTCTATAATTTTTGTCTGTTATCAAGTATTAACATCCAGTGAATCCAACAAAAAGAATCAAATTTCCAAAATAAAGTCTACACTCTTCCACATAGTCCTGCATCTGCATTTATATCTGCTCATGTACATAGTACAATCATCGCAGTTTACAAAACAACAAGAAAAGCAAGGGTAAGTTAGTGAAAATAAAATTTTATAATATAATCAATACACGCAAAAAGAGCAAACCATATTATCTATTCACAAGAATTTCTTAAAAGATTAACATATAAGTTTCAATACTAAATACATGTAAATAGAACAGAATATCTCAATCATAAGAATTTCTTTAAAGTCTAGCATATCAAGTTTCAATACAAGTTTTCTGTTTTCATTTCAAGTACTCATGTCAAACGTCATAAATAAAGGTCTCACATAGACCACATCAATACATATCGGCCACACATAGACCATATCACACATATAGGCCACACATTGACCTATCGTCTTCCTGAAAACCAATTAAGTATGCCCCTACCAGACACTAACATCTAATCCAATACCCAAGACTTAGATTCAGCAATTCTAAGAGAAAGGATCAATCCAATACCCAAGACTTAGATTACCAGCGAATCTAAGAGAAATGACTAATCCAATACCCAAGACTTAAACTGCCATTCGAATATAAGAGAAAGGACTAATCCAATACCCAAGACTTAGACTGCCATTCGAATCTAAGAGAAAGGATCAGAGTAAGCTCAAACATCCAATACCAAGTCTCACCAGCGGTCCCGGTGTGTATGAACTCCCTCACAGCTTCTCACCACCTGATATCTTAGTCTATGTGACTTAGATCATCAGCGAAGCTAGAGGATCTATTTTAAACATAGGCGTGTTATACTTAATGTACACAAACGAGCATAACTCATACATTATCCCAAATGCATGGCATCAATTCATCATTGACATCAATACTCATTCAATCTACAAATCATATTATGCAAGTATCTTTCCATCATCAAAACAATACTTAATTACTCAAAATAGTTAAGTTAATCACACTAAGTCAAAACAAACAATCAAATTCATTCAGTGCTCAAGGACCAGTCAGACCTGCTAGAAAGACCTGAGCACTAATAATCACATATTCAAATCTATTTAAAGTAACTAACTAGTATAAACATAAGTTACTAGCTTCCCTTACCTCAGACAACGATCTCCTACCAATTCCTGTGGTCAGGCAATAATCCCAGTCCAACTTTAGGGATCTATAACAAGTTTTCCAAATAACACTAACTTTTAATATAACATTAATCAAGTTGAGAGAAACACTTTTCTCAACTCTTCCCAACAATATTGATGACAAAAACTTAACAAAAAATAGAGAACAAGGGATCTTTAGAGCAAATATGAACTTACTCTGTTTGAGATTCTGATCGGTTTTGAAATGGCCCTAGGATCCTCACCTATTGCGAGACTTGATCAGATTCTTGAACAAAGAAAATACAGAAGGTGAAAATCAAAAGAGAAGGATGAGAGCTATGAAGGTTGGAAGGTAGAAGAGAGAGAAAGATAAAGTAAAAAAGGGGAGTGTTTTTTCTTTGTTCTTATCTTCACGTTTTGGAGTTTACATTATTCATCTTAAACAAAAATAAAAATTTTCTTTGAAAATGTAAATAATTTATATTAAAAGATTATTTAGAATGATTAAAAGTATATTTTAAAAATAAATAAATTTTCAATTATTCATAAATATTTTAAACATTGACGTAGTATAATATATATATATATATATATTGTACTTTATCTTTTACAATATTTTAAACATATAATAATATTTTAAACAATCAATCTTATTATTTATTTAATTATATAACTCAATAAAACTACGCATTATTAACTCAATTATATATCTAAAAGAGATATTAATTTTAATTTTAATTAAATATATGGTAAAATATTATGTAATCAAGTTGAAGATGAGATAATACAATTGAAAATTTAATAGTAGATAACTCAATAAATTTTATTTTTAAATGGTTTATCACAATTGATAATAATATATTTCTTGATAACTATTTGACATATAAAATAGATTAATTAAGTAAAGATTTTGAAATTTTTTCTCAAAAGAGTAAAATTTTCAAGTATTAACTTAATTAAAAATTAATATAATTTTTACAAAATTTAATTCAAAACTTTAAATGAGTTAATAACTAATAGAAAGTTTGTCTAAATTAATTTAAGGACATAAAAAAAATATAATACAATATGTCCATAGTAAATTTTGGATTAAGTCTTATATCATCTATTAAACTAACCACTCGTCTTAGAGAAAAATGAATTGGTTTGAATTGAATTCATAATGGTAAATAAAATTCAACTCAATTTAATTGGATTAAATTATATTAAATTACAGTTGGCATGAGTTGCCAAATCACAAAGCACTCACAATCAATCATATGAAACCAAATAACAGTCACATGATCACTCATTCATTACATTTTACATTACATCACACCCTAACCAACCAACCAACGACCTCGTTTCTCATTCAAAAGTTGCCTCTTTCCGACGCTGCTTCTGACAAACTCAACATTCTACCATCCCAAATGTCGGTGAGTCCCTAAACCTTTTCCTCAGATCCACTTCGTTTCAGATCCTTTCTGGGTTTCTTCTTTCTTCACGCCTCCTTCTGCATTTCATTGTCTATGCCGTTAATTTGATTCACATTTATATGTTCACTGATGCAATGCAACCTTTAGATGTTGTAGTTATGATGAATATAAGAAGTACTAGTTTCGAATTTTGGATCTGCAATGTTTTCTAATGACCCTTTGGATCTAGTGGAAGTGGTTTTCGTATTTTTTTTGCCCTCCAGAAAAGAGCAAACTTTAATGTTGAATTGATTTGTTTTGGGGTGATTTGTTATCTGGGCAATGGCAGATTTGTGTGACAAATGACAACTATATAAATCCCGACAATACCACTATACATGGATTGTTAGAATTGGTAGTTAGTGGTCACACTCATGTCTACCTAAACAAATTGGATTTATCTTTAAATCTTGACCAATTGTATGTTTTCTTACAATGTTAAGAAGTTTTAGTTTATATGCTTCTGTGGCTAAGATTGCTTGCACTTTTGATGATTATCTTCATGGAATTTGAATTGCTTCTTTTCAAGTGGACGCTATCACATTGATGTTATCTCTTGCTATAACCTTTCCTCTTGGCTTACTTATTGAATTGACTCTTTGTTTTTCCTTTGCCTTTTAAGCTATGAGGCTGGTACTCATTATGAATTGTACCTTTATGTTCTTGCTTTCACTTAATTCCATCATTGTTTTAGGGATTGAAATATGACTGTTGATTTTTTTCATCGGATATTCTTAATTATTTGGAAAGAAATTGAAATAGGATCACTTTCTTTCTGTTGGACTTCCTGGTTTTACATTTTCTCCTTCTGCATATGTCATTGCTTCTTGCACTCCATACTCTGCAGAATGTCAACATAGAACTACCTTAACTTAACAATTTGTGTGCAGGCCACTTTGGACCATGCTGGTCAAAGAGCTGAAGCTATTCCTCAATCCACACCAATACCAAATTGGACTATTCATGTGTCAGACGTGAGGAAGAAATTTTTACATAGTAACATTGGTTAGCATTATGATTGTAGAATACATGATCTAGCAATCAATATGATGTTTCCGGTGTGAATTCCGGGTTACAGCAGTATGAATTTGCACACCTTTAGCAGAAAAATCTGTGCTAGAAATAATAACAGCATTTTAATACTTGTGATATATACAATTACAATAGAGAAATTACTTAATGAAAAGTCAAAAGCATTTTTGTAGCTTGGAAAATTCCAACAGTATTTCATTAGGATACACATCAGCTAAATACCTTCACAATTATTAGAGATTCAAATTCTAAGTTGATAACAATTGGGGACCTAAAATGACTTTAATATAGAACTATTTCAGTTTTGGTTTGTTTGGCAAACTGCCTTTTATGGTTTACTCCATCTTTGTTACTTTTTTTGGTTAATCATTCAAATGGACACTGATTCCTTTGTTGACATCTTATTAGTGATAAGTCCCATCTTGGTGAAATTTCCAAGTTCACTCTGTTTTGATTTCTCACAGATAAGAACAGTTAAGGTTAGCAACATATCACTGGTTACTTCCAAGATGGAGATTCAAGAATTCTTTTCGTTTTCAGGTGAAATTCGGTATATTGAGATGCAAAGGTCAGAGAACTTGCAATGTTTTACTCATTTTTCATGGTTGTTATTGTTTAAACTTTAACACTGAATGCTGGTCTCCCTAATTCTTGGGTTTTTAATTCTACAGGGAAAGTGATCACACTCAGGTTGCTTATGTTACATTTAAGGATACACAGGGAGCAGACACAGCAGTTCTCTTAACGGTATGTTTGTATGCAAGTAATTTTTGCCTTTTGTAAATGTCACATTATATTTCCTAATAATGAGATGGGTTGCACCATTTTATATTGTTAACCCTTTCATTCAATCCTTGAAACTGATAGAAATTGCATAAAAATCAGATATTTTAGTTGATTTTGTTTTAAAATCATGTGCTTAATCTTCATTTTATAGGGTTCAAAGATAGGTGATCTATATGTCACAATCACACCTGTAGAGAAGTATCAGCTGCCCCCTGATGCTCTTCCAGCAAGTCCGGTGAGTATTAGCTTTTCCAAGAAATTAGTAAGCTAATTTTAATTTATAGAGAAACTTATTCTATTTTTTCTTTATATTTGTTTCTCGTACAAGTGCTTATAAAGAAGTTAATCTAAATAGGTTGTTCATTTAAATGTTGTGTAATTTATTTTGCATGCAATTGTGTTCATCATGCACCTCTGTGTTGCGAGCCTGCTACTAGTACATTTATGTGGTAAAATGTGAGATACATTAAGTTTTGCTGAACATGGCGGTTCTATGTGTACCAAATATGATTGTCAATACTTGTATCTTTTATTTCTATCTCATTTTGTTATTACTCTTGATAGACTTTGGGCTTTGAAATTTATGGCTTCAACAATATTGCAGCCAAGTTTATATAGTGCCTAAGATCTTTGCCCGGATATGATAAGTAAAGATATTTAGATTTATTATCTTCTGCTGATGATGTCTGCAACTTATCTGGCACAATAAGAACAACTCTGGGCTGAAGATTACAGAGCAAAATCAAATTACCACTTGAATCTTAGCATATCTAACTATGCTCTGCTAAAACATTTTCTTATGAGTTTAGATTAATAACTGAATTTAAAGGGCTAATATTGTGGATGCTATATTTATTTGGTGCTAAAGTCAAATATGCTGTAAACTTTTTGTACTGCACAGACCTAGAGGATACTTTTAGCTCTTCTGTTAGGTCTAGATGCAAAATGTCTGCAATTATATACAAATTCTTCCCTCACTACAGGGTTGGAAATTCTAATTTCTTTACTGTCAAATTGTAAGTATCTAATATATGTTGTACAATGCTCTTATAAGTAGACAAACCAAAGTGCTGATGCAGTAAAGAAGGCTGAAGATGTAATGAGCACTATGCTTGCTAAGGGTTTCATTTTAGGAAAGGATGCTATCAACAAGGCAAAATCCTTTGATGAGCGTCACCAGTTGAGCTCAAATGCTTCTTCCACAGTTGCTTCCATTGACCGTAGAATGGGTTTCAGTGACAAACTAAGTATTGGAACAGCGATTGTGAATGGAAAGGTGAGAGAAATGGATGAAAAGTATCAGCTTTCTGAAATGACAAGGTCTGCTATTGCTGCTGCAGAGCAAAAGGCAAGCACTGCTGGATCTGCTATCATGAGCAACTCTTATGTATTAACTGGAGCTTCATGGGTGTCTAGTGCCTTTAGTGCTATTGCAAAGGCAGCCGGGGATGTCAGCACTATGACGAAGGAGAAGGTTGAACAGGCCCAGGTGGAAAGGAACGGGATCATGTATAGTGAAAGGAAAGGGACTGTTGATGAATTTGGAAAGAAACACTATGAGGATGCTTCAGACATGGGCCCTGCAATAGTTCCTGTTAATTCACATGATGACCATAAGCTGGAAATTATATAGCTACTCACAATTCTTTACATCCTCACATGCACAGTGGATTTATTTAGTTAGCATAGTTATTGTCAGACTTCCGATTTTGCACGTTTATTGTACAATGATAAGTCTTATTGATTGTTATAGCAATGTAGAAGTTTGTATGGAAGACGTGGTTCCTAAATACGGTCAAAATTAATGTCAAAATGTTATTTGTTATTTTTTAGTTACCTCTTCATTCATTTTCCCTCACAATGAAAAGAAAGAATAGGTATGTTAGCTTTGCTCTTCACATCTGTATTTGACTGTGTTGAATGTCTTTCTTTGGATGGTTTTCCATTTGCTATTTCTGGAGTTGAGTTTTGATGCAATGAAATTGTCTTTAATGATCCCTACTTCATTTTCACTCCACAGTAAACAGTGCAGTTTTCTCTTTTTGATTTGGTAACAATCTGAACTGCAACATATAGTAACTGAAGTGCTGGTTACCTGCTGTGGAATATATATTTCATTCTGTAGTTGGCCTAAAGTCGGTCATTTTATGATTGATGTGGTCACTAGCAAACATATTTTACTATGAACTAATAATCCCTGTGCTTATCTTTAGAAATACCTTCAACAGAAAATCTAGACATTTTGTACTTTAATGCATATAATTAAAATTCCTAGTGACCAAGCATGATAGAAGGTTGCGAGGAGGCCACAAAAGACAATGTCTGCAGAGGAAAGAAAGAATCAAATATTATGCAAGATAAACTTTTGTATAAGCCTGTAATATCTTTGTAGGTCATTAACAGTTAACAGCTGAATTTCCTGTCCGTTGAAAGGTTCTCACGGCTTCCGAAAAAATGTGTAAATTTTATCCTTGTATACCGATATACAGAACAATCAATATAGTTACATGTGGGAAAAATAGCACTCGCTTGCTCTCAGGTAGGGAAACGAATGGAATTTATTTTGTATTAATGAAGAATCAACCAAGAATAAGAAAGCCATTTGTCTTCTGTTGGTTAGGAACAATTGCCTCCAAAATGAGTTGTATAGCCAATGTCTCCACTCTAACTAGTGTGTTATCCTGTATAGCGTAACAGCCACTCCAGGCTCTGTTGAAGTGAATATAGGTTTCATGTTAAATACTTGAACAAAACCGACAAAGGAGAAAGTGAATGATAATAAAGGTAACAATTTATTTCATTCTAATCGTGGCCTCAGGCTTTTCTCAGCTCAAGAAATAAAATGATTAGATTAGTTTCATAAATCTTGTATTGTGGCACTTTTTCATCAGGACCTTCCAAGTTTTTTTTTTTTTTTTTTTTCTGGTTTAAACCTCAAACTGAAGAGGAAGTACACTGAGAATTTACAATAAATTGAACTATCATACCTCTATGCACTCGTACAAATTCTCATCTTTTGATCTAACGTGGATCTGCAGAATCAAAAGATTAATTATAAACATGAAATTCTACTCTCAATCTTATAGTGTACGGTGTCTAAAAGGGAAGAAAGCTAGAAAGTAAAAATAAATTATTCATATTCATATAATTAGCGATTCAGAATGAAAAAGGCACGCAAAACTATGCAGATTTATATAATTAGTGTTTTCACAGTCTCGGTGCAAACCTAGACCATACAAATACGGATGTATGCTAATTTTGTTGAATTTTTATGTGCTTAGATTACAATGATGTACTAAAATATTAAGAAGCAGATCTGGCATTGCCTAACCGTGTCATATAATATTTAACCCCTATCTTGTTGACCTAAGTTTCGGATAAAGAGGAAGTTTTATAACGCAATAGTAGTTACCCCAATTACTTTGAGCGATGAACTTTGATTGACTTCAAGACCAGCCAGGACTACAAGTGCTGCAGCAACTGTCGAAGGCCAGTAGCACAGTTGCTCATGAGATGACAGTGTCAGCACTGCCAGATACTTGACCCTCTTCTCAACGACTGCATCAGCATTGGCTGCTTTTAGGTAAAACCTGTAAAATTAAAGGGTGGAGTGTAATTTAGCTGAATCATAAAGAAATGGGTTACAATGACTTTATATTATTGCACGCTAGAGTTTTTGAAAATTCATAATTTTGATTTAATCTATATTTTTTTATATATTTTATTTCTTATATTTTGGTTAAATTGAATTCTAAAATTAAATTATTTATCTAAAGTATTATAAAATAGTATTTAATTAATTAAGTAATAAACTATATAATAATAAGAATTACACAAAAAATATGGATTTTTTAAAAGTTGAAGACTAGAATAAAGAAATGAGAACAAAAACCTAAATGAAAAAAAAAAAAAACAAAATTTAACTGATCCAAAACGACGCTAAGCCTTTTCTCATTGGGGCTGTCAAGTTACAAGTACAAAATTTTCTTTTCATTTTTAAATAATACACGGTATTTAAGGCAAAAAGACATTCCTTGTTAGAGACATGAAAGCAAGTTTTTGCTTGAACCATTCATTTTAAAATTCAGAATGGTTTCCCAGAAAGAAACAAAAGTCTGAATGAATACCTAAAACAACAAGTATCAGCTAACATTTAATTTATGCAGAATTTCAGGTCATATTCGTGCTGTAAAATTAAAAATTTACTAGTATACCACAAGAAATTGTAGATGGTAGGCAGAAAGCACTGAAACTGGAGCACCTCCTGCACCAGCCATTCCATAGCTACCACCTCGCCTCTACTGTACTTATTGCTTCCTATGTTGAAACTGGTTTGCCCTACTCTGTAATACCCACAAAGGAGCTCAGTTATTCCTTGGGCATAATTACTTTTATGAATTTAATTCGAATAAAGAATTGTTAAATTCAGTTAATTATCACTTTCCCGAGTTATAGGAGAAGGAAGTGTATGTAAAAAGAGAAGAAAACCAAATTATTACATGCGGTTTTTTAACTCTACCCATGGGATAGAAAAATTTAAAAAGAAAATATTTATATATTTTAATTTTTAACCTAAAGGACTAATGTTTTACAAAATAGAATTTATGTAAAATTGTATAATGTTGGGAACTTTAGGGACAATTTTTATTCTTTAAATTAAGAATGCATGATTAATGAGGACAAATAAACTCAAACTCTAAAAATTAAGTGCTAATCTATTTTCATTTTCCTTAATCTCAAGACTGTCGTAAGCCATCGCTTCACAAATGGCAAACTAGACCAGTGATACACATGATTGAAAACCACATTTTTGCCCAAATATTACATAACTAGGAGGATGGGGGATAAATGTAAAGATTGAATGTTGAACCTGTTTTGTTGCTGATTTTCTTCGATCCTGGTCGCTAACGTGAGGCAAGCTATTCCAACAATTTGAAGGTGTTTTTCGGCTTTGAAGTATCCTTTGCTTAGGAAACGGTCAAGTAGGTTGACGCCAAGAAAAATCGTCTCTTGCCGAAGCTGTTTTCGACAAGATTGCTGCCAAATTTTAAAAGATAAAGGCATTTTAAACAAATTCGACACACGATTCAAAGTCCAACAACTTCCACAGATGCAACATTCCCGAAGCTAAGAACGTTGTTATCCAAATCTAAAGAGGTTCACATAGGTAATTGTTATTATACATTAATAATAAATACTTATCTTCACCAAAAAAATTAATAATGAGAGAAATGAACTGCGTCAATTGGTGATGGATAATCCCGAATATTTTCGCACTATTTAAAATTCTCTAATATATATGTCTAAACGACAAAAAAAATATATTATATTCATTTGCTTAATGGATTCAATTTGTTTTTGGTGAATGTTATTTAAAATGTCCAAAATCAAATTTGGTCGAATATATATTATAGTAATTGTACATATAGCAGAAGTACCGTTTATTTTTCCTTTCAGGCCATATATATAGCCATTCAATTCCTTTCCAATTATCTTAAAAATTGTGGAATGAACATCCTATCTATATGAAATCTTGAAGCATTAAAATAATGGTAGAGTTGTGAAGTTAGTTAGACTAGTAAAATTTGGTTGAAGTAATCTTTTGCAAACTAACCAGAAAGGAAATAATCTTTCCTTAGCCATATGGTCCTCTAAATTTTGGTTCAAGTCAAAAGCAAAATTTATACTCCCTTAACTACCCACATGCCCGAATACGAGAAAAGTGCCTTGCATGATTGCATCAGAAGCATGCATAACGATTGAGGGATTTACTAAAGTACGCCGCTGCACTCGGGGAGGCATTCTTCTTCCTAATGAATCTCACGTGTCATGAGGCAATTGGATGCCACTCACACTACTCCAACAATTTGTTGTATGGAATGATTACCTTTTAACCGAATCAAGTTTGGTTCTCACTCACTCTCTTAAACGTGTGGTCTCTCTCACCCAATCCAAAACACGATTATCTATACCACTATTATACCCATTTAATAAATAAGTAAAAACAAAATATAATAACACATAGACACCCTTTATATTTAAATATTTATCGTATAATCTATAGTATTTGTATAGCTTTTATTAGATAGGATTCAGTGTATTTGACTGATGATTATCTTTTCAATTATCAATTTGTTGGACAGATATGACTATCTGGACAATTTCTTATCCTTCCACTGATCATTCAGAAATCATCAATATTTACTATATAAGAATATGCCATAATGTTATAATAACGGTAAATTTTTTGATAGCATATATATTATTTTCTATAAAACTATATAAAAGAAATTAATCAAACCACAAGTGTAAAAGCATCTTGAATTGGAATTAGATAAACCTACCTCAACGATCCAGTGAACCATCTGCGAACGTTTCTCGAGTATGGTCTCTCCAAATTCAGTGGTAGAGAAATATCTTTCAGAATAGTTTGACACAAAACCTTGCTTCCTCTCCCTCTTCCTCAGCATCTGGTAGCTGTCTTCGTCATCAGAATCTTCGAATCTCACAAACTAAAATCCACAAATACAAAGTATACAGTGAATAAGAACTCTTAATTATACTAACAAAGATAGAACGAGCAAGGCTAAACAGATTCCTGACAGAACTAGTAATATAAGTGACTTAGAATTCTGAAGACGAATCTAGCGAAACCTACATTGGCTTGATCTTCGTCAATTGAAGAAGAGTTCATCACTGGAGAAGCAGAAACTAGAGCCGTGAACTCCTTGCGATACTGAAGGAACAACAAATACGTAGGCGAAGGAGTTTCTCCCACGGATCCCTCGGAAAACTGGCTTCCAGAATCCGCGAACAGCGACGGAGAGTAATCCGAAAGCTCCTGCGAGCATTCACCGAAAATCTCAGAATGAAATTCAGATAACACAGTTCCCTGACTGGAACAATATTCCGATTCGTCATCGTCGTCACAGTACGAGAAACGCAGATCCTCAGAGCAAGTGAGGTCCGCAGCGACGTTGTAATTTTCGGATTCCTGCTTCATCATCGATTGCGCTATTAAATCCGCGCAATTCTCTTCCGCGTGGAGGTTTTTAGAACCTTCAGAGTATTCACATTCCGAGGCTCTGTTTTCCTTGCGGCTATCCTTCTCCTCGTGAAACGACTTGCGAACAAAAGAACTAAACGAAACGACGTCTCTGTTTGACTCCGAAGAGATTTTCATGTTTCCGTTTCCGTTACTGGAGGACTTCGAATTGAACTGTTCCTCGCAAGTAATATCTGATTTCCCGCACGAAACATCGTCATTTTCCTTTACATTCTTACTCTCGCTTCCGGTTTTGAACTTCAGAATAGCAGAGTTATCCGATTTCAGGCACACTTCTGAAACGTCCTCTTCTCCTCTTAGATTCGTAGATTCTCTTTCACTTTTTAACTTCAGAATTGAGGTTCTGCTTCGTTCTCGAGCGAACGAATTGGAGTCAGCACACGAAGACTCTGACACTTCCACTTCGTTCTCGTTTTGCTTATCTAACTTCTGATTTCTCGTTGAATCGATCGATGATTCATTTCTGGAGTTCGTGTTTCCCTTGCCGGAGATGGAAGCTCTGCTGGAGTTGCAAGAAGCTTCGCCTGCAGCGAAGTCGGAGCCGGAGCTGGAATCCATGGAGAAACGAGGATTCTGGCCAGAGTTTCTGACGAGAAGCACCGGCGAGAAGTTTTGCCTGCGCCTGCGAGGCAGCTTCTGCCGGAGCTTTTTTGTGACAACGAATTGAGGTGGCTCAGGCTCGAGCTTGCGCTTCAATTTTCTCGATCTGGTTAGCATTATTGCTGTATAGTTAACTAAAAAACGCAGAGAAAATTAGAATGTTAAAAATTAGAATGTTGAATCGTCGTCGTTGTATCGTTGTTGCTGGGAAGAGATTGAGTGAAGAGAGTGAGGGAAGTGTGTTTGAACGGTTAGGGAAGTTGTGGAAAGGAAGGAAAACGAGGGAGAAGGGGTATATATATGGTACGGTCCCACGTAATGCGTTTTCGTGCACCACGTCCAGCATAACGTTGATTGATGGGACTAGAACTATTAAGAGGAGCATTAATATTCGGAAGAAGTATTAAGGGATTCAAGTTACTTTCCAAAGTTTATTATATATTTCTAATTATTTGAAGTATCTTTCATATAATTATTTTAATTTATAAAACGTTATTATTATTATTATTAATATTTATATATTAAAGCATATTTTTTTTTATTTTCTTAAACTTTTAACAGAGACTTGAACGTTCAAACGTTCTGAGAGAGGGTATAGTTGAGTGAAGTTGAAAATGAAAATTAAAAAGTATTAAATAAGCAAAGAGAGGAGTGAGCAAAAGGCTGAAAGAACACATCTATTCATCCTGGTTCACTTCCCAACACATGTGCATGTACATACCCATTTATTGACAATTTTGCTAAGCTTTTCAGGGGTACAACACCAAGTACAAACATAATCTTATTGATCTTATTTATTAAAAAACATATCAAATTATTCGATAACAAAATTAGAAATTTGTATATTGATTTAAATTAATGATTTGATTATGTTTATAATAAAATGTATTTATTAACTTAATAACTCTCTTAGAATTACAATCAACAATATATGTTCAACAAGTCTAAGCAATGTATTAGCTTGCTCATAGGAACTGACTTTGTAAAGACATTTGTTGAATTATTTTTGGTGTCAATATGTTTCACTTCAATATACTCTAATATGAAGGAAATGATATCTAATATGGAGATAATTTGTTCTACGATATTATACATGATCCTTGTTAAATAAATAATATATAGATTATCGCAGAAGATGATTGTCTTCCATTGAGTAAATCTTAGATTACCCATCAAATCCTTCAATTATACATTGATCATAACATATTTTAATTGGACTCATAAGCTCAATCAAAAAAGTTTAAGATAAAAAAAAAATCAAATCCGCATACATTTCTATAAAAGAAATATAATAAATATACCTCAACTTTTAAAAATCATAGAAAATAATAGAATATTCAAGAACATGGATTATTTTGAAATCTTAAAAGTGTAGAATCTAATATAAGTAGAATAAACAAAAAATAATATTTACAAGAAAAATATTATACCCAAAATAACAGAGATTAGTTAAAAAGAAAAAAAAATAAAACAATTATGTACATTAAGTTAATCGGGATTTTTGGAATCAGGTAATAATGTACTTCAAATTTTCTCTAATAACTCAATTTTTGTTTAAAATATTTGTAATAGAAAACCAATATTAATTGTCTATGTTTCAACTTTTGACTAATAATGATGTAATAAACACATCAACCATAAAAAATATCATTCGTATCAATAGATCAAAGTGTTATTTATGCATTAGAAATTAGAACTAGTTTTGATATCTTTAAGGTTTTAAGTGAAATTTAGACTAATAATATTTGTTTATGTAATCTTTTAGTATTTATTTTAAAAAAAATTATGTAATATTGAACTTTTTAATATTTATTGTTATCTATGTAAAAAATTTACAATTTATATGTGAGAATTATTTCAAAATAAAACTCAAAAACACGGTAGATATTGTCCTGTCTGGGTCAGTAGGTGTATTTTAGGCTCAAAATAAAATTGAAGATGCAAATAGTAATATCTGAAAATCAAGTATATTTTAGGCTAAAAATGAAATTGAAGGTGCAAATAGTAATATCTGAAAATCCCACAATATGCTCCCAATAAAGCCCAATTAAAGAATCTAGAAAACGATTTGAGGACCGAGGGACAGACAGAGAAGAAACCTACGAGCAAGGGCGTTTGAGGGAGGAAACCCGTATTGACCAAGAACGTATGAGGGAAGAAGCAAATGAAACAGGTCACCAGGATGGAGGAAGCTATGAAAGCCTACAAAGAGCTGCAAAAAGGCAATGAAGAATTGTAACAAATATTAAGAGGGCGACATGTCGTTCACAATTTAGGAGCCACTCGAATGTCGAGAGTGAATGCTAATCCCCAACCTTTTACGTAAAAAATTATGGAGGAACAAGTACTGCCACATTTCACGGTCCCGAAAATGGTCCCATACTCGAGATTAGGGGATCTCAAAACACATCTTAAGACTTTCAAAACCCAAATGTTGATTTCATGGGGCTTCGACGTCGTTTGTTGCAAGATGTTTGTGGGCACTCTCACTAGAACCGCCCTACAATGGTTCAAAAGAACTTCATATGGTACAGTAAACTCATTCCAGACCTTTTCCCAGTTGTTTCTTCAACAATTCGCAGCAAACCAGGTCAAGCCACCAAAACTGGTGGACCTGTTTGACATATGACAGAAGGAAAGGGAGCCACTTCACACCTTCCTCAACCAATTCTATGAGACTACGGTGAAAATAGATCATTCAAATGAGGAGATGTTCCTTTAAGCTTTCATAAAAGGACTACAGGCTAATCCTTTCAGTGAATCCTTTCTCCGGGATAAACCTAAAACGATGGGGAAAGCACACTCAAAGGCCACCACACATATGAATGAGGAAGAGACCATGAAGCAAAATAGAGCTGAAGAGCGGCGTCCACTTGCAAAACCCCAACCTTGTCAAGACATGCTGAGAGGAGATACAATCCACCCAAGATTTCAGAAGGACGAACAAATCGCCATGTATCGTATGCAGCTTCAAGACCTAGTCGGAAAGCGACCCAATTTGTGGAAAAGGCAGAAGCTCCTTGTTTCAACTTCACTGCATCAAAGAAAGACATTTTGAAATACCCAAAGGTAGCTGCTAGACTAAGATTTCTAGTTCCCACCAACAGATGCTTGGTCATCACTTCATGTTGTGGTGTGATTTTCATCAAACAAAGGGTTATAACACCGATAACTGCCTCTCCTTGACTACTTAACTGAAAAAATAGGCCTTGGATGCGTTCATAAATAAATTTTGATTCATTTGAATTAACACATGTACCTAGGGGGCAGAACACACGAGCCAATTTGTTCTCAAAATTGCCTAGTTCAGCAAAGGGGGAAAGTCGATCAGTAATACAGGAAACTCTGAGAACACCAAGAGTTTTAGTTGAAACTGAAATAAAAGACGCTCCAAATATACTTGTTTTGGAAGGTAGGAAAGATGACACTTGCATGATGTCGTATGTGCGATACTTAGCACAAGGTGAGTTGCCCCAAGATCTGAGAGAAGCTAAAGAAGTTAAAAGGAACTCCAAACAGTACCTTATGATTGATGGGTATTTATTTCGGCATGGATTTACACACCCCTTACTTAAATGCATCGCTCTAGAAGAAGCCCACACAGTCATGATGGAGTTACATGAAAGAACCACAAGAAGTCACGTAGGAGGAAGAGCTTTATCACTTAAGGTGATATGGGTTGGGTATTATTGGCCCACTATGAAGGAAAATTGCCAAGAATATACTTGGAGGTGTTATCAATGTCAAAGACATGACGACTGGATTGATGCACCTGCAGAAGAATTACACTCCATAATTAGCCCATGACCTTTCCATACAAGGGGAATAGACATCATGGGTCTATTTCCCCTGACCACATAACAATTGAAGTTCCTGATAGTGGCCATAGAATACTTCGCCAAGTGGATCAAAGCGGAACTTGTTGCCGTCATTTTGGTTACAAGGTTTAGAGTTTTGTATGAAGGAATATTTTTTGTTGGTTTAGTATGCCTAGAACGCAGATTTTCGATAATGAAACCCAATTTGCAAGTAGACAATTGAGAGGGATGTGCGAAAAGCTAAAACTAAAGCAGGTTTTCACTTCCATCGAACATCCTCAAACCAATGGGCAAGCAAAAGCGACAAGGGTGTTGTTATCCTATCATACAACACCCCAGTCCATCACACGGGAAACACCTTTCAGCTTGGTTTACGGGATAGATCCATTAATGCTAATAGAAACAATTGAGCCAACATTTAGAGATGGGGCTAGATTAAAAGATAAGGCAGTAAAGTGCCAGATAGAAATGAAGCATAGGAGCAAGGTACTTCCGAGACAATTCAAAGAATCTGATCTAGTGATGCGGAGATCTCAGACGAATACAATGGACAACAAGTTTTCTCCCAAATGGAGTGTACTGTACCGCATAAAAGAAGTTATTGAAAATAGAGCTTACTGATTGGAGACATTGGATGAAGCTGCTATACCTCGAACTTGGAATGCGACAAGTCTTAAATTTTATTTTAGCTGAAAATACTTTATTTGATTTTATATTTTGTATTACTTTGTAAGCATTTTTTATACAAGACGACACACTTTTCCCTTGAGTTCCTTAAATTTTTTCTCAAGGGTTTTTTAATGAGGTCACACCAATTTATAAATACCTGTGTTTCCTTTTAATATGGTACATTTCAAGTACTCCATGGCCAAAAGGTTCTACAACAAAAGTCGAGAGACTTTGTAAAAAATCTATCTGACAACAAAAGTTGATAGAATTTGTAAAAAATGTATCCTGTGACAAAAGCCGAATGGCTCAAGGGTCAAAAGACTTCATGATATGGAAGCCGAAAGACTCGAATAGAAAGGCCGCTTGATGATAAGGATATCGGAAGGCTCCACGAGTGAAAGGCCCTTCGGTCGAATGACTCTACGACCATGGCTGAAAGGGCCCAACTAGTGGAGCTGAAAATCTCAATGATAGGGAGTCAAATGACTTGATAATGCAAAAGCTAAAAGGCTCAACAAAGCGGAAACCATGATATGAAAGCCGAGCAATTCAAGGATCTGGAATCCGAGTGACTCACTTATACGAAAGAAGAAATCAAAACAAAAAGTCGTAATGACATAGGTGCTAAAAGGTGAGACCAAAGAAGTACTCTAAACAAGAACAGAAGATGTGAAAAATGTAATTGCTAGCTAATCAGAAACTTAGAAGGGAAAAATTCAAAGTCTTTCTGAAACCTATTTGGAAGAAAGTATATCTACAAGCCAAACGGGTATGTGGCCATATTCTTAATACTTTATGATTTCATATTTTATGATACTTCATGATTTCATACAAAAAATAAAGAGTCTCTAAACAAATAGACATTCAAATATGTATAAGATACCATACCACCATCCAATATTTTGCAAAAATTTAGTAGTTCTACAAACTTGAGGATAGGATTACTAACAAGCCCAATTGATAAATTAAAAATTAGTCTACGATGGCCCCATCCTCAACTATCTTTAAGGGATCTAAAGCTGATACATCGAGGTCTGGATGAATGATTCGGAGTTGAGCTAAAGATCTACTAAAACCTCGCTCATATATATAAAAGCATTCTCATCCTTCAAGACCTCAGCGTCTTCTTATTGCTTCTTGATATCCTCATGTTGTTTCTTGACTTGAGCCAACAATAACTCTTCTTTAGTTTTAAACTTTTTAACTTGATGCTCTTTAAATTGCCTTTCACTCTCCAACTCATCCTCCAAGTAAATTATTCGTCCTTCCAACTCGGCCGCCTTCAAGGTTAAGCCTTTATTGTAAAAACGCACTTGGAAGATCTTCACAGTCTCTTTCTCAACTATTCCACTTGTAACTTAACAACCCGCAATTCCTCCCTTCAACTTCCAACTCAGATCGAGCCTCTTCAATCTGAGTAGATAAATTATTCTCCACCCAAGTATTTTCTTGTGCTTTCCTTGAAGAAACGCAAGAAATGACAATCATCTGGCAAGCCAACCTCTGCATCTCATCTTGAAGATCAAAGAGGCTCTTTTTTGCTAAGGATGGCCATATCTTCCTCCAACAAAAAATTGCTCATCTAATTGTGACAAGCAAATTTGAAGCCCGAATTCCAGAAGCTATTGGAGGAGGGGGTAGTCACAGGTCCTGGGCGGTTAGAGGAAGTAAGAACGGATGGAACCAATTGAGTAGAGGGAGGAGAAGGCGGAATTTCAAAAACCTTTTCTCCCCTCTTCCTAACGAGGGGTTGCTCATAGAAAATGGTTATTTTGGGGTCTTCAATAACCGTTTTCCGTTTCTCCTTCCTTCTTCGACAATTTTTTCACTCAAAGGTTGAGCAGTCTCAATAACATCCTTCATCTTCTTACTTGCTTTCAGCTCCTTGAGTCTGCAAACCACTTCCTTATCTGAAGTAGTCATTTTATCTGTCAAGCAAACAAGAAATTGTTGAGTCACAAATCTTCAGATAGAAAATCATGTTAAGTGTATAAGGAATGATATCAATGTAAGCTTTTAATTCCAAAGCCTGAAACTCAAGCTTAATCAAGATCGTTATGTTAATTTTTCCATTCGACCTCATCTAGTTCATCCAAGGATCACGTCCCTTGGGGTTGAGGAGCAAGGGACCAGTATAAAGGAAACCCATCTAGGAGGGTAGGACATTGTTTGGAGGCTCGAATTTTGACAAAATTTGTTTTAATATTTTTATAAGAAGATTGGAAAAGAGTCAAGAGATGGCAGCCACCTACGGTACTGATAAAAATCCAAAGTTTACGATTATACACCCCACTTTCAAAGAAATATAAGCAGGAGAAATGTTAAGCAAAGTCAAAACTTGTTTCTCAAAGTTGTCTGGAGATAATTGAAGATGTACTTTGGTAAAATAGTAACATAGAAAAAGAAAAAGGGATTTTCAATATTTGTTTCGTTTTTAGTGAAAATCAGTTCACTAATATCATGTTCATCATTCTTACTAAAGGCTTAGGATTATCTAAGAGAGGTTATAGATTTAACAGTAGTGAAAGAAAAGGTTTCGAAAAGCATTTCATCATTGACCTAGGGAAACCTAGTTCGGTATACTGCCATATCGGTGGAAGTCAAGAAATGGAAACCCTAAAGAAATGATAAAGAGCAGAAGACAATGGGAAAGAACAGAAAGGCAATGAACAAGCAAGTGAAATATGGAAACTAAGAAGATAACAAATGTACCTCTTGAGAAAGAACAAAAATTAAAATCCTTGGAAAACAGATGAGCAAACTGAAACGACGAAGATAAATGGTGGCTGGGTAAAATAAGAAACTTGTCAAGAAAGTTTAAATGATCCAAAGAGATCGTGTCAGCTATCAGGATAAAGGTAACCCACATCATACCTGTAGGACTATGCTAAAAACGCAAGAAGTTTAAGAAATGAAATTTAAGGGCCTCAAAAAGTCTTTTCGCCTATTCTGCTCAAGACTGAGGGCTTGTGTCCCGTCTAGGCCAGGGGATGTATTTTAGGTCCAAAATGAAATTGGGAGTGTGAAAAGTAATATAAGGAAATCCCACAATACGCTCCCATTAAAGGCTCAATTAAAGGGTCCAATTCAATTATTAAATAACAACAACCCATATAAACTATCATTCTCTATAACCATATTTGATTATGAATGTTTTTTTGTTAATTTGTTAAGATTTAATGTCAAATAATTAATAATAACTAAGTTAAGTTCAACATATGGAGAAAACATCTTTTATTTTGGCTAGCTAAAAACAATCAAAAATCTTATCAACTAGAACAGATACTATATCAGTTTCAATACTAACCAACGTAGTCTCAAGTCACCTTTATGTTAGATGCAGAAAATCTTCCACCTTTTACTTCGACAGTATTTACAATAATTATATAACAATTCAATGTAAAATGATGAAAATAATAAATATGAAAATCTCTTTTTTACTATTGAAAGTTAGCCTATGCATTAGATATTTTGATAACTTTAAGATAATATTAATAACATATTGATACTTACAAATAATCATATTTATAAGATCTTAACCGCTTGCGAAACAAATTTAATTATATTTACATATGTTATGACATATAACAAATAACAATGTGGTTGTAAACAAAATTAACCTAGATATTTTAATAATCCGTGAAACTATTAATGATGTATTAGTAATTATATATAATTTATTTATTTAATTTTAACCACTTATAAAATAAAACTAATCATACTTATATGCATAATTAACTAAGTATCAAGAGTGACACCAAATTTAAAATCAAGTTGGGAGATAATTAATGCTCATTTGCACTGGCACATAAACCAATTTTAATTTACCAAAAAGAATTACTTTATTCTTTTTCTACAATTTTTTAGAAACTTTTTTAAAGATATTATGCTCGATAGATAAACTATTTGGGTATTTCTGGCCGATGTAAATGAATTGAAAGTTTAGCCCATTATGAATGTAAGAAAATGACAAAGAAAACAGTTGAATTTCGCTCAACTTCCAGCCATTAATGGTTAAGAGTGATATAATTTTGTTAAAAATAAACTCTATAAATACAACATTATGTATTCTAACATTATTTCTAACGTTTTAATAAAAGATAACGAGTTATTTTTTGGTATTTCTTAATTATGTTTTGAGTTCTACGATGTGACTTACCTAACTTGAAATAACTCATTTCGATATTACTCATTTTTTTATTAACGTTTAATTCTATTTTTAGTCTATTTTGATTTTATTCTTCCAACTTTTACAAATTATTTTTTTAGTCTCTAAAATTTGAGAAAAAAAAGTTTCTAAACACTAAATGTAAAGGACTAAAACGAGTTTTTTTTTTATTGTGTAGAATTTAAAATTTAAAAATTTAGTATCTCAAATTTAGAATTTAGAAACTAAAATCATATTTCTTTTTCAACTGAGAGGTTAAAAAATTATACTTAAAAGACTAAAACCAAAACTCCTCCAAATTTTAAGGATTAAAAACCATTTATTAATTTCACAAAATTCAAATTCTCAATTAATAGAAGAGATAACCGCAATGAGTACAAACAAGAACTCAACCATCAATAAAACTTCATCTTCATGGAGAAAATAAAATGGGTGTCTAAGAGAGTTTTTTTCTTTTTTTCAAGTATTTTTTTTCCAGTTGTACACTATTAATTTCTGGTATTATTATATTTCGTTTATATCTATTTTGAGTTCATATTAAGGTTACGCTGACATGTTTTTGAACAAAACTATATACTATTTTTAACAAATTATTAACCAAATTTCTATTAATTATAACTAAACTTATAGAAAAAAATGCAACAAATTATAGTATCAAAATTACACTAAATTCCAATAGCAGTCTTAGATTGAAGTCATGTAAATATAAGCATCACTCTAATATACAGCATATAATTGTGAACACCAATATAATACAGTGGTAAAGTTGTTTCTGACTACCCTGGAAGTGATTGCTTGAGTGAATAATATTCTGAAAATAAGAGCTACAATAATAAGGAAATGGTACTTGGTAGAAAGGACCAAGTTCATCATCGAGATTCGAACTACTTATGAAAAGTTATGGGTGGTTCACTTCATCGAGTTGCTTTAGTTCATGAAACGTAGCTCTGATAAAAGCATTGGTTTCTTTTGTTGGTTCTTCTATTGCTTCTTTCAGCTTGCTCAGTGCCATGCAATAAGCTTCCTATGCAATGTTCAAATAAAAAATAACATATGATAAGCTTTTCATTTCTAAAATAATGTTATTTTTTAAGTTAATTAATAAGTTTTTATTTTTACTTAAACCAAGATTTTCAGAAGTGATACCATGAAGTGATCTAATTCAGAAGTGGTTGGACTAGGAGCTGCTTTGGACTTTGAATTCACCAGCTTCTTCAATGCATCATCACTTGTTACATCAAACTCTTCAGCTTCACTTAATCCCACCTGAATTCAAATCAAACTCAAATTATGGTAATAAAACTTTTACCTAAATTAAGGTATGAGTTGTTGGAAATTTTTAATATCTGTGTTCAATTTCTTTGAATAAAAAAAAACATGATAAAGCTTTTATAACATCTTGCTTCCAACATTGGTTCATATTAATATGAAAATATCTATATAATATATATAACTGTTTACTCAAAATGTGTCTGCTCTTGTTTCCATTGCAAAAACAGTTATATATGTTATAATAATATTAAATAATTTAGATTAAGAAATAATAAGAAATAAACTCTATTTTAATTAATTATTTAGATTAAGAAAAAATGACTAAAACCTACTTATTTATCTTCATTTTCCACTTATTTTCTCTTGATCTAAATCATCCATAAAATAGAAGAAACAAACGTTTTTCTTTCAAGTATCATAAATTTTGCAGCTAGCCAAAGTAAGAAATTGTTTTTTCTCTGAACAGTGAGACATTCCACTCCACCCTTGTCTTGTTTACTATATTAAGGTTTTAAATTGTTCTAACATCACCTAAACATCATAGCCACTGCATTTTCAAATCCTTATGTGTCAACTAACTTCTCGAAGTTCTAGGTCACTAGCTACGGCTATATTAAAATGAAAGCACTTTTTAATGGCTTGTGTCTTTTTCTCTTAAAACATAATAATTCAACATTATTTTTTTAATTAATATATAGTTTAGAGTAAAAAATAAAAAAAGCAGCAAAAGGAATGTGTATGGAAGAAAAGAAAATGGGAAATTACGTACCTTCAAGCACTTGATGTGAGATTGAACCAAAACTTCATACAAAGGATGAGTAGCAATAATCTTCTTTAGAACTTCTTCATTTTGTTTCCCACCAGCAATGCTTTCACTTCCCTCAACAAGACCCTTTTCTCCAATTGGTGTGGCTTCCATTATTATTGTTGTTGTTATTACTATTTTTCTCTTGCAGCAATAGAATCAGAAACAAAAAGAAGCAGTATTATATATAGGAGCATGTGGTGGATAAAAGGGGTTTGTATTATGGTTATTGACCAATGTGGGTGGAAGCTAAGTGATGAAACGTAGTTATCAAGAAGTACAAATGGGGTTACCTGCCGTATGGGTATTTCTGTTCTTCATGTTGTTAACCATTGGAGGTAAAATAAATAGTATGAAAACAAGTGCATGCATGCATGGGAAAAAGATAAAGGGTTAAAACTCTGTGTTCTCTGTTTCCCTTTTTTGCCTTGAAAGGAACTTGTCAAGGTTTATTGCTATGATTAAAGCACCTTTCAGGTCTTCACAACTTGGAACCCTTCTTTTGGCTTTATTCTATAGTTCCCCCAAACATTTTTACTTCATTTCACTCCTAATAGACAAAATTATTTTACAATGTATAATCTTTCACATTTTTTTTTTTCGGTTTTTCCCATCTTCTGGATAAACTATACAAACATGTTATACAAGGTATAACGTTTTTCTTCTTAATTGGGTTACTCTGTAATATGAACTTCAACAGTTTTGGTCCATCATCGT
>Ga0209700_103988_pt1 | contig 27408 bp, 30 predicted proteins | sample SiratroredBW_FD_187528 | JGI IMG/M metagenome (GOLD analysis project Ga0209700, IMG submission 187528) | Root nodule microbial communities of legume samples collected from California, USA - Siratro red BW (SPAdes) (version 2) | ecosystem: Host-associated > Plants > Roots > Nodule | place: USA... | reverse complement strand
AATAAATCGATTTCATGAAAATTGGAATCGATTTATTTTTGTCCAGTGTAGTGTATTTCAAACCAGTATGCACCAAACTTTAGCTAGCTCACTTTGATTAGTTTTTAATCACTCTTAGACCATAGTGTTGGTGGAATTCTCCTCAATTATGCATAGGTTCTTTGCCAATCAACCTCTCACTCACTCACTCACACAAGACCAAATCCCAAATCTCCTCCAATTGCTTGCTTGCTTTGTCTTGCTTGTTTTGTCTTATTTGGCTTCATCAAATCTTTATTCTTGTGAGAGTAATAACAAGATGATAGGTGGTGCCTTTCACCAGAGAATCTTTAGAGCTAATACATTAAAATTCTCGACCTTGACTCCGAACAGGAAAAAACTTCTGCATCACCTTCCTTTATATTTGCTCCAAGAAACATTTTTAAGGACTTCATAAACACATTTGTAGAATTCTCTTCTGAAGCTTCTTTCACATCCTAATCTCCTACCTTCACATCCTAATCTTCCTAGACTCAACAATATTTTTGATAAAGTGTAGTCTAACATCAATGCGTTTAGTTCACTCGTGACATATTTGATGATTAATTAGATGAATAACACTTGATAAAGTGTAGTCTAACATCAATGCGTTTAGTTCACTCGTGACATATTTGATGATTAATTAGATGAATAACACTTGATAAAGTGTAGTCTAACATCAATGCGTTTAGTTCACTCGTGACATATTTGATGATTAATTAGATGAATAACACTTTGACTATCATAATGAACAGTCATATACAACAACTAACTCCCTATCATCCCCTTCAATCTCAGAGCCTCCTTCACCCCTTTTGTGAGGGTGATATACTCAACCTGGATAGTAGATAAAGCTACCACAAATTGTAAATTGACTTTCCAACGAACTGCAATTCCAAATACTGTGAAAACAAACCTAAAATTGACTTATTGATATCGACAGTACCTGCATAGTCTGCATCTACAAACCAATCTATAGCTTATCTACTATGGGTAGACTATGTATAAACCAGTCCAAATGATATTGTTTTGTTCATATGTTGTTAACTACACCACATGAGCCAGATTCATGCTTTCTACTCTATTAGTGTATGGAATAGTCTTCATCTCCATCCTACCTTCCTCAAAACTAAGAGCATGGGTAATTGAGAACTTCGTGTGAGGATCCAAAGGTGTACCCACAAGTTTAGATTCATGCATCCTAAACCTCTCAACAACCTACTTCAAATATTCCTACTAAGATAGACATAACACTCCAACTGTGTAATCCCTCTTATGTCCATCCTAAGTACTCTCTGCTTAATTTTCTTTGAATTCTTTTATCCCACTTTATACTAGTTGGCTATAAGGATATCGTCCACATATAGGAGCAACAATAATACACTCCTTTGATTTCTTTTCAAGATGTAGGCGCAATTATCATAACTGCTCCTTTAGAACCCATATGTCTCAAGAAATCATCAAATTTCTTGTACCATTGCCACATTTCCTTCACCTTCTGCAAACCTCTAAAGTTATTACATGTAGACGATTTCCTTCAAGTTTCCAAGCAAAAAGACTTATCTTAACGTTCCATTATTCTAACACAATATTGTATTGATTAACAATTGACATAATGAAGTTTTACCTCTTTCTTGCATGTCTCTTTTCAGTGCTTTTTTCTTTTTCTGGTCACCAAGACAATCAAATCTAAAAGTATTATCACTCCTCTACAACACTCCAAATGACTATATACAAAACTATTCTCCTGGTCTTCAAACTACTCACTCCTCCGTTCCGTTCTGGGCCCCACGACTTGCCAAGTGTCGGAAACTAGCCCCGTTACCAAAGCCATATATGCACTGATCAGGCCAAACATCACATGTGCGATCATACCAGCACTACAACACCGGATCCCATGAGAACTCTGCAGTTAAGCGTGCTTGGGCGAGAGTAGTACTAGGATGGGTGACCTCCCGGATCGCATCAACACTCCACAGTTAAGCGTGCTTGGGCGAGAGTAGTACTAGGCTGGGTGACCTAGTACTTAAATTAGTTTAGATATACCAAATCCAACTTCCAAGTACGTATCTAAAGATTCTTTCTATGAAGAAACCAAATCTAGACCCTCCTTATTCGTAAAAGGCCCTAACCTTAGTTACCAAAACTTTATTTCCTAAAACAAGTATTGAAAAATGACCACTGAGTTGTTGAGAAATATCAAGTAGAGATCCTATAGAAGATTTTCATATAGAGAGAGATTTTTTAGTACAAGTATATGAGTACCTAATGAGGATGATTAAGTGAGTACTTCCTAAATAATCAATATATAAGTTTTTGAGATTATCTTAAAACTTTAAATATAAGTTTGTTACTGTCATTCTGTCGATTATAACCGGATTAATTATTATATATATATATATATATATATATATATATATATATATATATATATATATATATATATATCTATATTGTAAATAATTATCTTTGTATATATCTTAATAGTAGATAACATATTTGAAATAAAATAAGAGAAAGATGTTTGATGACTATCTTTGGCAAATATACCAAGTCAAGAAGTAATATATAGAAATAAGTACAAGTGTCAAATCCACAGGGAATGGTATTAATCGAGCCTCAGTTAGTGGAGTATCTTAAGCGAAAAGCGTTTAAGGATTTAATGTAGAACAAATTACAAACAGTACTGGGTTGTGTAAAAATGAATAATAAAACAGAGTATAAATGCAGTAATGGGGAAACTATCTTGGGATTGAACTCATTAACTCAACTATTTGTATTCTTAACCATAAATCATTAATAACGCACGTTTATCCTATGACTCTGCACAAATAAGATTCATTCAACCCGATTCCTCGTGATTTGAAATTCATAGGTTCTCTTGCATGATACTGTTATTCCCAGCTTTCATGGAGGGTTAACCCGCATTAAGTACAGTTGTTTCATGCAACCATTACAATGTAACCCATCCCTGGTGTTGTATTGTAATGGGTACTCTCAATGATTTCCAAACCTTAAAACTACTTTCTAGTTAATTTCAAGATTTTTAGTTCAAGAAACAATTGCGCAAATGATTCAAGCATTAAGTACACACAGAGAATACAGTCTGAATAACTCATGCATTATCAAGATGAACAACAAGAATACAAAGTCTGAGGAAATTACATTCAATCCCAAAATAGATGAAAGTTAGTTACACATGACAGCCATGAATACAAGAGAAATTCTTCTGCAGGGCACTGTTGGTCACTGTAGCTGCTAGCCAGCTCTCCTTCCAATGAAGATTCTTTCCTCTGTTATACCTCTTGCCAATTTTAGGTTATTGTGCTAGTAGGCCTTTAGTGACTTCTAGCTCAATCTGAAATTGATGCTTAAGCAATTTGTCACTAACAGTACTTTTCTTCTCTTTTGTATTTCTTTCACAACTGCATTGTCTTTCTTTTCCATCTCATCTTCTCTGATTCATCCCAAATCCTCTTGAAATTCTTTTCCTTATCCATCTGGGGTAATAATACATTCTCCATTAATTGCAAGGAAAAATATGAACATTAAATGCTTGCTCTCAACATTAAAGACATTAAATCATCCAAAAATTGTAGTTGAAAACACTGAAATATAGCCTTTATCAACTCCCCCCGACTTAAGTTCTTGCTTGCTGTCAAGTAAGAAAATGACTTTTCAAAACACAAAACTGTTTCATGAACTTCCCGGGAATTAAAACAACATCAAATAGAGGGAAGCGAAATCAATTTCACTCAAACATGTAACTCAATTCATGGGTTGATCAATAGAGAGAGATTGCAAAAAGATTGCATAGACAAATAATTTCTAACAGCTATAACAGGATATCACAATGAGCTCTCAAATGTGTTTAAGTGTTTCAGTCTAGCTCACATGTTGTTACCAAACCATAGTTGCCTTTCATTTTCTACAGCCAGTCACAAAACTGCATGAATCAAGAATCCCAAGGTCTTTTGTTGGTTGTAATGGGGCTAGGCTCTAAAAAATTCTTGTTTTTCACATTGCAAAGTGCATGAACAACTATACACCTCAACCTTTTCACCGATTTTTTCTTCTTTCGATTCCTCCCATTAAACTTGTCATTTGATATTTACTTTTTATTTTTTTTATGATTTTTCATTAAACTGTCAGCAAAAGCACATTTTTTTTTTCATTTGACTTGTGCCCAGTCTGCTTCAGCTTTCTGATTTTGGTATACTTTTCTCATCTTCAATTACATTGGTCTCATGGAATTGACCAATTTCAACGACCCTTAACTTAAGTGGTCTCGGTGTACTTTTACTCCCGTTTCATTGTTCATGCATAGGGTAGGATAGTTACACGTGGCTGGCGTTAACAATAAAAATTTAAAGCTCAAAAGGGTTGTACACAAAAAGGGTATAACTGTTAAAACGGTCTGGCTTTCTGGACCTGGTTTTCCTACTCATTATCCAAAAACTTGCCTTGATCATTTTCAATCAGCACACAATCAGTACTAAGACAAAAAAATCAAGCAACCATGGCAGATAATAATCATGCAAACCTCTCAACCTCTATGGTTTTGCAATCTCGACCTCTCCTATCCTGTCAATCCGGCATCCATTATTCACCTACTCATTTTTTTTTACAATTTCTTTTCAAATTAAATCAATCCACAGAATATCATGTGTGTGAGTTCTCAATCTTCATCCTCTAATTTATCTAATTCAAATCCTGTTAGTTCCACAAAACAATTCTAGCAAAACAGAGAATCATACTTTCAGCAAATATATCACTTATCAAGCAACAAAACTTGGCTTAATTGCATTCAAAACATATCCCCATCCATATTCAAAACAGAGTATGCACATTCAGTGCAAATTTCATCAGATTCAGGCATCCATAAGTTATTTACAGTCATCCCAAATCATCAGGCAACAAAATAGGTCAACAGTCATTCAAAACACACGAAAGAAAAATAGTCAAAACAATCATCCACATTAACAAAATAAAAGTCAAGCCATTGTATGATGGGGTTTCCCTTAGCTGGGTTTTTGGTTAATCATCCCAAAAGAACCTATCCACATATGAGAAGTTGTCATCCTCGTCCTCTCCTGTCCTCCATTCTTCATTCAAGGGATCTGGCTCAAGACTCATATCTTCAGCATTTCTTGTGGATGGACCAACACCAGGGTCTTCATCTTCTCCTTGTTCATTGTTCTTGTCCCCCTGCAAAACAAGGCCTGTCCCCAGGCCAATTAAGAAAATCAGCGAAATATTCAGGGTGCATCCGGATCACCTGCGGGGATATTATTATAAAGGCCTCGAAAGATATACAAAATTGCTCGGTGCAATGCAATGTTTTGCTTCTGGGTATGCCTAAGATTTCTCATAAGGCGTCCTTCCATTTCCTTCATTCTGGGGGAGGGAGGAGCTGCAGGTTCTGGAGGTGGCCTACGGACAGCTTCTGGGTGTTCATCTGGGTTGACACAATACTTCTCAATATAACCTTTGTTGATGGGAGGGCGAATCCTTGCATTCACATCTGGTATAATTCCCTGAGCTGCACATAAAGTTGTTATCAATGTCGGGAAACCCATGGTTGCACGACACGCAAACCGTCCAAATATGGTTTTGGCAAAACTTCAAACTGTTATAACTTTTGCCCTGTCTGTCAGAATTGGACATATTGTATATGGTTTTGGGGTACAAAAATGAGATCTACGCAATCGGGGCTGAGCAAAATAGTAGACTCTCTTAGTTAGGATTTGGATGCATGACAGAAAAACTGGCCAAATCTTGTGTTGGAAAAATTTCAAACTACCTTAACTTCTGCCCTGGGTGTAAGAATTGGATATATTGTATATGGTTTATCGGTAGAAAAATGAGATCTACGAATCTGGTGGTAAAAAAGTAGTAGACTCTCTTGGTTTGGTCCTGGCTGCACGATACAAAACCGGGCCAAATCTAGTTTTGGAAAAACATCAAACTGCCATAACATTTGCCCTGACTGTCAGAATTGGACATAGAGTATATGGTTTTGGGGTACAAAAATGAGATCTTCGCAATCAGGGCTAAGAACAATAGCCGAGTCTAATGCTTTGGCCCTAGTTGCGCTACACCAAAACTGGCCAAATCTGGTTTTGGCAGAATTCCAAACTGCCATAACTTTTCCCCTAGCTGTGAGAATTGGACATATAGCATTTGGTTTTTTGATAGAAAAATGAGATCTACAAATCTTATGCTAAAGAAAGTAACAGAGTCTCTTGGTTTGTTCCTAGTTGCATGACATAAAAACTGGCTAAATCTGGTTTTGGCAAAACTTCAAACTGCCATAACTTTTGTCCTGGCTGTCAGAATTAGACATATTGTATATGGTTTTGAGGTAGAAAAATGAGATCTACAAATCTGGTGCAAGGAAAAGTAGCAGAGTCTTTTGGTTTGGTACTGGTTGCGTGACACGAAAACCGGCCAAATCTGGTTTTGCAAAACTTCAAACTGCCATAACTTTTGTCTTGGCTGTCAGAATCGGACATAGTATATATGGTTTTGGGATAGAAAAATGAGATCAACGAATGTGGTGCTAAGAAAAGTAGCAGAGTCTCTTGGTTTGGTACTGGTTGCACGACAGGTAAACTGGCCAAGTCTGGTTTTGGCAAAAATTTAATCTGCCTTAACTTTACCCATGGCTGTCAGAATTGGACATATTGTATACGGTTTTGGGGTAGAAAAATGAGATGTACGAATCTGGTGCTACGAAAAGTAGCACAGTCTCTTGGTTTGGTACTGGTTGCACAACACGTAAACCGGCCAAATCTGGTTTTGCAAAACTTCAAACTGCCATAACTTTTGCCCTGGCTGTCAGAATTGGACATATTGTATATGGTTTTGGGGTACAAGAATGAGATCCACGAATCTGCTGCAAAGAAAAGTAGCAGAGCCTCTTGGTTTGGTACTGGTTGCACGACACGTAAAAAGACCAAATCTGGTTTTGCCAAAACTTCAAACTGCCATAACTTTTGGCCTGGCTGTCAGAATTCCAAATATTATATATGGTTTTTGGGTAGAAAAATGGCATCTACAAACCTAATGATACAAAAAGTAGCAGAGTCTCTTGGTTTGGTACTGGTTGCACGACATGTAAATCGACCAAATCTGGTTTTGGCAAAACTTCAAACTGCCATAAATTTTTACCTGGCTGTCAGAATTGGACATATTGTATATGGTTTTGGGGTAGAAAAATGAGATCTACGAATCTGGTGCTAAGAAAAGTACCAAAGTCTCTTGGTTTTGTAAAATAAGGTTTAGACCGAGTTCAAGAGGGGGGTGAATTGAACTTTCAAAATCTTTTTGCAAATCTGATTTGTTCTTGAAATAGAGAATGAAAATTCTTAATTCAATCAATCAACTCCTGTAATTCTGGACTGTCCAGTAAATAATCAATTGTGCACAGCGGAAATTATTAAAGATAAACCCAGAAAACAATTTCAATATAGAAATGTGTTAATCCAGATTCAAGATGATTAAACACAATCCAGTAGATTAAAAATAATCCATAAACACTGTTGATTCAAATATATGTAAACAGATTCAGTGAACAGTTTATTAAGCGAATGCAAGCAGATAAAAAGATCAAGAAGAGAGAAGAGGAAATCAAGAACACAAAGAATTATGCTGGTTCACCCTTCATCAAGGGCTACGTCCAGTCCTTTGCAAACTAGCAAAGATTTCCACTAAAAAGATCACAAGATCAGTTTACAACCCTTGCTCCCAGCAAGTTACAAACTGCTCCCAGCAGTAGACCCACACCTCACTGAACCCCTCAGCTAGTGTGTAACCAGTGCAGAAACCCACTGCACCGCAACACTTGCAATCCGCAAGCAACACTACTCCCCGCAGCACTCACACTCTACTAAACCCCTCAGTAGATGTGAGACCAGTGCAGAAACCGACTGCACCAACTCAATTACAAACCCAGTAATTGAAAAACAGCAAACAAAATTGAAAAACAACAAGATCAGGAATTGATCACACAGTACTTCTACACAGAACATATTACAAAGAATGAAGATCAGGTGTAGAAGACTTAGCTTTGGTCCAGAACCAAAGTAGCAAGAACCTCACTCAAGGATGCTTTAAAGATTTACGTTCTTGGAGGTTTCTTGTTTTTGAAAAGCTTTGTGAAAGGATGATCGCACAAAAGGGGCGCTATATCTCACTTAGAAAATCTCAAGGAATGCTTTTCGAAAATCTTAGATGTCTGAAAATGATAGTGCCCACTCCTTTAAATGCCCAAATTAGTTTTAAAAACAGCTTAGCTGTCACAGTTCAATTAATTGAACAAACCATTCAATCGATTGAATTGACTGTTGGTTGACCCAGTCAAAGATTCTAGTAGTAATAGAAATAACTATCACATTCAATCGATTGTTTTAGAAAGCCAATTGATTGAAAAACCTTTTTCCAGCAAAAATCAGTTTGGGCTATTTTTCTTAAAACCAGTTTTAATAAAAATATTTGTGAATCTCTTAGCACCTTAGGAATGATGAACCATGCCACTAATGATTAAGGACTAAGCCAATCACCAACACACAAACCCAACAAAGGACCAAGACCGAATCATCCAACCATCTTCATGTTGGCTCAAAGTCTTCACCTGAACAATTCTGGTCCAGGTTGGTTCCAACAGATTCTTCATGAGGCCGTTTTCATCAGCTCTCGTGCTAGGCATTGATTTAACATACTCTAGATCCAATCCATCAGGAACTTCAACCAGTTATGGTCTTTATTGACTTCATCAAATCACATGCTTAGCCTTGGTGCAAACAGGTTTGGTACTGGTTGCATGACACGTAAACCGGTCAAATCTGGTTTTGGTAAAAATTCAATCTGCCTTAACTTTTGGCCTGGCTGTAAGAATTGTACATATTGTATATGGTTTTCAGGTAGAAAAAGAGATCTACGAATCTGGTGCTAGCAAAAGTAACAGAGTCTCTTGGTTTGGTACCGGTTGCTCGACATGAAAACAGCCAAATCTGGTTTTGACAAAACTTTAAATTGCCATAACTTTTGGCCTCGCTGTCAGAATTTGACATATTGTATATGCTTTTGGGGTATAAAAATGAGATCTACGAATCTAATGATACAAAAAGTAGTAGAGTCTTTTAGTTTGGTACTGGTTGCACGACACCAAAACCAACCAAATATGGTTTTGCCAAAACTTCAAACTGCCATAACTTTTGGCTTGGCTGTCAGAATTGGACATATTGTATATGGTTTTGGGGTAGCAAATGAGATATACGAATCTAATGATACAAAAAGTAGCAGAGTCTCTTGGTTTGGTACTAGTTGCACGCCAAAACCAGCCAAATCTGGTTTTGCCAAAACTTCAAACTGCCATAACTTTTAACCTGGCTGTCAAAATTGGACATATTGTATATGGTTTTGGGGTAGAAAAATGAGATCTATGAATCTAATGATACAAAAAGCAGCAGAGCCTCTTGGTTTTGGTACTGCTTGCACGACATGTAAACTGGCCAAAGCTGGTTATGGCAAAACTTTAAACTACCATAACTTTTGGCTTAGCTGGTTTTGGCAAAACTTCAAACTGCCATAACTTTTGGCCTGGCTGTCAGAATTGGACATATTGTATATAGTTTTGGGGAAGAAAAATGAGATCTACGAATCTAATGATACAAAAAGTAGCTAGTCTCTTGGTTTGGTACTGGTTGCACGACACCAAAAGCAGCCAAATCTGGTTTTGGCAAAACTTCAAACTGCCATAACTTTTGCCCCCGTTGTCAGAATTGGACGTATTGTATAACGTTTTGGGGTTGAAAAATGGGATCTACGAATCTAATTATACAAAAAGTAAAAGAGTCTCTTGGTTTTTGTATTGCTTGCTGTTAGCACCAAGGCTAAGCATGTGATTTGATGAAGTCAATATTGTGAGCACCAAGGCTTAGCATGTGAAGCTGATGAAGACTGCCTCATGAAGAATATGTTAGAACCAACCTGGACCATAATTGTTCAAGTGAAGACTTTGTGCCAACATGAAGATGGTTGGGTGATTAGGTCTTGGTCCTTAGTTGGGTTTGTGTGTTGGTGATTGGCTTAGTCCTTAATCACTAATGGCATGGTTCATCACTTCTGAGGTGCTAAAAAGATTCACAAATATTTTTATTAAAACTTTTTTTAATAAAAATAACCCAAAATGTTTATGCTGGAAAAAGGTTTTTCAATCGATTGAATTTCTAAAACAATTGATCCAATGTGACAGTTATTTCTGTTACAACTGAAATACAGTTATTGCTGTTACAACTGAAAACTTTGACTGGGTCAAACTAACGGTCAAATTCAATCGATTGAATGGTTTGTTCAATTAATTGAATTGTGACAACTAAGTTGTTTTTAAAACTGATTTGGGTATTTAAAGGAATGACAATCATCACTTTCAGAATTATCAAAACAAATACTTTCGAAAAGCATTCCTTGAAATTTTCTAAGAGAGATATTGCCCCTTTTGTGCGATCATCATTTTGCCAAAGCTTTTCAAATCAAGAAACCTCCAAGAACGTGAATCTTTGAAGCATCCTTGAAGTGAGGTTCTTGCTATTTTGGTTCTGGACCAAAGCTAAGTCTTCTACACCTAATCTTCATTCTGTGTAATCTGTTTTGTGTAGAAGCACTCTGTAATCTTTTCTGATCCTGTTGATCTGTAATCTATTTGTTGTTTTCAATTACTGGATTTGTAATTGAGTTGGTGCAGTGGGTTCTGCACTGGTCTCGCATCTGTTGAGGGGTTCAGTAGAGGGTGAGTACTGCTGGGAGCAGTGTTGCTTGTGGACTGCAAGTGTTGTGGTGCAGTGGGTTTCTGCACTGGTTACACACTAGCTGAGGGGTTCAGTGAGGTATGGGTTTACTGCTGGGAACAGTTTGTAACTTGCTGGGAGCAAGGGATTGTAAACTGATATTGTGATCTTTTAGTGGAAATCTTTGCTAGTTTGCAAAGGACTGGACGTAGCCCTTGAGGAAGGGTGAACCAGGATAAAAATTTTGTGTTCTTGCTTTTCTCCCTACTCTTCTTGATTGCTTTTATTCACTGCTGCCATCTTTTAAAATTGACTGGATTAAAATCTGTTCATACTGTTGATCATACTCTGAACATTTGTTTACATAATCAACTATGACTCTGGATTGTGTTTAATCTACTGGATTGTGTTTAAACATCTTAAATCTAAGTTAAAACATTTTTACACTGTAAACTGTTTTCTGGGTTTAACCGATTTCTGAGTTTATCTCTGATATCTTCCACTGTATACAATCGATTGTTTACCTGACAGTTCAGAATTACATAGTCAATCGATTGAATAAAGAATTTTCATTCTCTACTTTAAGAGCAAATCAGATTTGCGAAAAGTTTTTGAAAGTTCAATTCACCCCCCCTCTTGAACTCGGTCTAAACCTTATTTTACAGTTGCACGACATCTAAACCGGACAAATCTGGTTTTGGAAAAACTTCAACCTGCCATAACTTTTGGCCTGGCTGTCAGAATTGGACATATTGTATATGGTTTTGGGGTAGAAAAATGAGATCTAAGAAATTTAATGATACAAAAAGTAGTAGAGTCTCTTGGTTTGGTACTGGTTGCAGGACACCAAAACCAGCCAAATCTGGTTTTGCCAAAACTTCAAAAGGCCATAATTTTTCGCCTGGCTGTCAGAATTGGACATATTGTATATGGTTTTGTGGTAGAAAAATGAGATCTATGTATCTAATGATACAAAAAGTAGCAGAGTCTCTTGGTTTGGTACTAGTTGCATGACACCAAAAGCAGCCAAATCTGGTTTTGGGAAACTTCAAACTGCCATAACTTTTGTCCCCGCTATCAGAATTGGACATATTGTATATGGGTTTGGGGTAGAAAAATGAGATCTACGAATCTAATGATACAAAAAGTGGCAGAGTCTCTTGGTTTGGTACTGGTTGCACGACATGAAAACCGACCAAATCTAATTTTGGCAAAACTTCAAACTACCATAATTTTTGGCCTGGCTATCAGAATTGGACATATAGCATATGGTTTTAGGGTAGAAAAATGAGATCTACGAATCTAATGATACAAAAAGTAGCAGAGTCTCTTGGTTTGGTACCGGATACACGACACCAAAACTGGCCAAATCTAGTTTTGGCAAAACTTCAAACTGCCATAACTTTTGGCCTGGCTAGCAGAATTGGACATATTGTATATCGTTTTGGGGTAGAAAATGAGATCTACGAATCTAATGATAGAAAAAGTAGCAGAGTTTCTTGGTTTGGTACTGGTTGCACCACACCAAAACCAGCCAAATATGGTTTTGCCAAAACTTCAAACTGCCATAACTTTTGGCCTCATAGTCAGAATTGGACATATTGCATATGGTTTTGGGGTAGAAAAATGAGATCTACGAATCTAATGATACAAAAAGTAACAGAGACTCTTGGTTTGGTACTGGTTCCACGACATGAAAACTGACCAAATCTAGTTTTGCAAAACTTCAAACTACCATAACTTTTGGCCCGACTGTCAGAATTGTACATATAGCATATGGTTTTAGGGTAGAAAAATGAGATCTACGAATCTAATGATACGAAAAGTAGCAGAGTCTCTTGGTTTGGTACTGGTTGCATGACACGTAAACCGGCTAAATCTGGTTTTGCAAAACTTCAAACTGCCAGAACTTTTGCCTTGGCTGTTAGAATTGGACATATTGTTTATGGTTTTGGGGTAGAAAAATGAGATCTATGAATCTGGTCATACAAAAAGTAGTAGAGTCTCTTGGATTGGTACTGGTTTCAAGACACGTAAACCGTCGAAATCTGGTTTTGACAAATCTTCAAACTGCTATAACTTTTGCCCTGGTTGTACGAATTGGACATATTGTATATGGTTTTGTTCTAGAAAACTGAGATTTACGAATCTAATGATACGAAAATTAGCAGAGTCTCTTGGTTTGGTACTGGTTGCACGACACGTAAACCGACCAAATCTGGTTTTGGCAAAACTTCAAACTGCCATAACTTTTGGCCTGGCTGTCCGAACTTGACATATTGTATATGGTTTTGGGGTAGAAAAATGAGATCTACGAATCTAATGATAGAAAAAGTAGCAGAGTCTCTTGGTTTGGCACTGGTTGCATGATGCTTAAACCCACCAAATCTGGTTTTGGCAAAACTTCAAACTGCAATAACTTCTCAGTGTCAGAATTGGACATATTGTATATGGTTTTGTGGTAGAAAAATGTGATCTACAAATCTAATGATACAAAAACTAGCAGAGTCTCATGGATTGGTACTGGTTGCACGACACGTAAGCCCGCCAAATTAGGTTTTCGCAAAATATCAAACTGCCATAACTATTGCCCTGGCTGTCAGAATTGGACTTATTATATATGGTTTTGGGGTAGAAAAATGAGATCTACGAATCTAGTCATACGAAAAGTAGCAGAGTCTCTTGGTTTGGTACTGGTTGCAAGACACGTAAACCGGCAAAATCTGGCTTTGGCAAGACTTCAAATTGCCATAACTATTGTCAGAATAGGACATATTAGATATGGTTTTGGGGTAAAAAAGTGAGATCTATGAATCTAGTTTTACGAAAAGTAGAGGAGTCTCTTGGATTGATACTGGTTGCACGACACTTAAACCGACCAAATTTGGTTTTGGCAAAACTTCAAACTGCCATAACTTTTGCCCTAGCTGTCAGAATTGAACATATTATATATGGTTTTGGGGTAGAAAAAAGATATCTACGAATCTAATCATACGAATAGTAGCAGAGTCTCTTGGATTGGTACTGGTTGCACGACACTTAAACCGACCAAATCAGGTTTTGGCAAGAATTTAAACTGCCATAACTTTTGCCCTGGTCATCAGAATTGGACATTCTGTATATGGTTTTGGGGTAGAAAAATGAGATCTACGAATCTGGTCATACGAAAAGTAGCAGAGTCTTTTGCATTGGTACAAGTTGCACGACACTTAAACCGGCCAAATCTGGTTTTGGCAAAACTTCAGACTGCCATAACTTTTGGCCTGGCTGTCAGAATTGGACATATTGTATATGGTTTCGGGGTACAAAAATGAGATCTACGAATTTAACGATACAAAAAGTAGCAGAGTCTCTTGGATTGGTACTAGTTGCACGACACTTAAACCGACCAAATGTGGTTTTGCCAAAACTTCAACCTACCATAACTTTTGCCCTAGCTGTCAGAATCGAACATATTGTATATAGTTTTGGGGTAGAAAAAAGAGATCTACAAATCTGATCATACGAATATAAGCGGAGTCTCTTGGTTTGGTACTGGTTGCACGACACGTAAACCAGCCAAATCTGGTTTTGGCAACACTTCAAACTGCCATAACTTTTGGCCTGGCTGTCAGAATTGGACATATTATATATGGTTTTGGGGTAGAAAAATGAAATTTACGAATCTAATGATAGAAAAAGTAGCAGATCCTCTTGGATTTGTACAGGTTGCACGCACTTAAACCGACCAAATCTAGTTTTGGCAAGACTTCAAACCGCCACAACTTTTGCCCTGGCTGTCAGAATTGGACATATTATATATGGTTTTGGGGTAGAAAAATGAAATTTACGAATCTAATGATAGAAAAAGTAGGAGATCCTCTTGGATTGGTACGGGTTGCACGACACTTAAACTGACCAAATCTGGTTTTGGCAAGACTTCAAACTGCCACAACTTTTGCCCTAGTTGTCAGAATTGGACATATTGTATATGGTTTTGGGGTAGAAAAATGAGATCTACGAATTTGGTCATACGAAAAGTAGCAGAGTCTCTTGGTTTGGTACTGGTTGCAAGACACGTAAACCGGCAAAATCTGGTTTTGGCGAGACTTCAAATTGCCATAACTATTGGCCTAACCGTCAGAATTGGACATATTAGATATGGTCTTGGGGTAAAAAAAGTGAGATCTATGAATCTAGTTTTACGAAAAGTAGAGGACTCTCTTGGATTGATACTGGTTGCACGACACTTAAACCGACCAAATTTGGTTTTGGCAAACCTTCAACCTGCCATAATGTTTGCCCTATCTTTCAGAATTGGACATATTATATATGGTTTTGGGGTACTGGTTGATCTACGAATCTAATGAGATCTACGAATCTAATGAGATCTACGAATCTAATGACACAAAAATTAGCAGAGTCGCTTGCTTTGGTACTGGTTGCACGACACGTAAACCGTCGAAATATGTTTTGGCAAATCTTCAAACTGCAATAACTTTTGCCCTGGTTGTACGAATTGGACATATTGTATATGATTTTGTGGTAGAAAACTGAGATTTACGAATCTAATGATACGAAAAGTAGCAGAGTCTCTTGGTTTAGTACTGGTTGCACGACACGTAAACCGACCAAATCTGGTTTTGGCAAAACTTCAAACTGCCATAACTTTTGGCCTGGCTGTGAGAACTGGACATATTGTATATGGTTTTGGGGTAGAAAAATGAGATCTACCATTCTAATGATACAAAAAGTAGCAGAGTCTCTTGGTTTGCTACTGGTTGCATGACACGTAAACCGACCAAATCTGGTATTGGAAAAATTTCAAACTACCATAACTTTTGGCCTGGCTGTTAGAATTAGACTTATAATATATGGTTTTGGGGTAGAAAAATGAGATCTACGACTCTAATGATACAAAAACTAGTAGAGTCTCTTGGTTTGGTACTGGTTGCAGGACACGTAAACCTGTCAAAATAAGGTTTTGGCAAAACTTCAAACTGCCACAACTTTTGCCCTGGCTGTCAGAATTAGACTTATTATATCTGGTTTTGGGGTAGAAAAATGACATCTACAAACCTAATGATACGAAAAGTAGCAGAGTCTCTTGGTTCGGTACTGGTTGCACGACACGTAAACCGGCCAAATCTGGTTTTGGCAAAACTTCAAACTGCCATAACTTTTGGTCTCGCTGTCAGAATTAGACATATTGTATATGGTTTTGGGGAAGAAAAATGAAACCTATGAATCTGGTCATAAGAAAAGTAGCAGAGTCTCTTGGTTTGGTCCTGGTTGCACGACACGTAAACCGGCCAAATTAGGTTTTGGCAAAACTTCAAACTGTCATAACTTTTGTCCTGGATGTCAGAATTGGACATATTGTATATGGTTTGGCAGTAGAAAATGAGATCTACGAATCTGGAGCTAAAAAAAGCAGCAGAGTCTCTTGGTTTGTCCTGGTTGCACGACACATAACCCGGCAAATCTGGTTTTTGTAAAACTTCAAACTGCCATAAGTTTTGCCTTGACTGTCAGAATTGGACATATTGTGTATGGTTTTGGGGTTGAAAAATGAGATCTAGGAAATTGGTGCTAAGAAAAATAGGAGAGGCTCTTGGTTTGTTACTGGTTGAACCACACCAAAACCAGCCAAATATGGTTTTGTCAAAACTTCATACTGCCATAACTTTTGGCCTGGCAGTCGGAATTGGACAAATTGCATATGGTCTTGGGGTAGAAAAATGAGATCTACGAATCTAGTGATACAAAAAGTAACAGAGTCTCTTGGTTTGGTACTGGTTGCACGACATGAAACCGACCAAATCTAGTTTTGCAAAACTTAAAACTGCCATAACTTTTGGCCCGGCTATCAGAATTGAACATATAGCACATGGTTTTAGGGTAGAACAAATGAGATCTACGAATATAATGCAACAAAAAGTAGCAGAGTCTCTTGGTTTGGTACTGGTTCCACGACACCAAAACTGGCCAAATTTGGTTTTGGCAAAACTTCAAACTGCCATAACTTTTGGCCTAGCTGTCAGAATTGGACATATTGTATATGGTTTTGCGGTACAAAATGAGATCTACGAATCTGGAGCTAAAAAAAGCAGCAGAGTCTCTTGGTTTGGTCCTGGTTGCACGACACCTAACCCGGCAAATCTGGTTTTTGCAAAACTTTAAACTGCCATAACTTTTGCCCTGACTGTCAGAATTGGACATATTCTATATGGTTTTGGGGTTGAAAAATGAGATCTAGGAAATTGGTGCTAAGAAAAATAGGAGAGTCTTTTGGTTTGGTCCTGGTTGCACGACACAAAAACCAGTCAAATCTGGTTTCGGTAAAACTTCAAACCGCATAAGTTTTGCCCTGGCTGTCAGAATTGGACATCTTGTATATGGTTTTGGAGTAGAAAACGAGATGTAGGAAATTGGTGCTAAAACAAATAGCAGAGTCTCTTAGTTTGGTCCTGGTTGATTGACACAAATACTAACCAAATTTGCTTTTGGCAAAACATCAAACTGCCATAACTTTTGTCGTGACTGTCAGAATTGGACATATTGTATATGGTTTTGGGGCACAAAAATGAGATCTCAGAATTTGTTGCTAAAAAAAGTAGCAGAGTCTCTTAGTTTGGTCCTGGTTGCACGACACAGAAATTGACAAAATTTGATTTTGGCAAAACTTAAAATTGCCATAACTTTTGCCCTGAGTGTTAGAATTGGACTTATTGTATACGGTTTTGGGGTACAAAAACAAGATCTATGAAATTGGTGCTAGTAGAGTCTCTTGGTTTGTCCTGGTTGCACGACACAAAAACCGACCAAATTTGATTTTGGCAAAACTACAAACTACCATAACTTTTGCCTAGGCTGTCAGAATTGGACATATTGTATATGGTTTTGGGGTAGAAAAATAATATCTACAAATCTGGCGGTAAAAAAAGTAGCAAAGTCTCTTGGTTTGGTCCTGGTTGCACGACACAAAAACCTGCCAAATCTGCTTTTGTAAAACTTCAAACTGCAAAACCTTTTGCCCTAACTATCAGAATTGGACTTATTGTATATGGTTTTTGGGGTAAATAAATGAGATCTATGAAATTGGTGCTAAGAAAAATTCCAGAGTCTCTTGGTTTGTCCTGGATGCACGACACAAAAATCGGCCAAATCTGGTTTTGGCAAAAATTTCAAACTGTCACAACTTTTGTCCTGGTTGTCAGAATATGACATATTGTATGTGGTTTTGAGGTAGAAAATGAGATCTAGGAAATTAGTGCTAATAAAAATAGCACAGTCTCTTGGTTTGGTCCTTGTTGCACGACACAAAAATCGGCCAACACTGGTTTTGGCAAAACTTGAAACTGCCATAACTTTTGCCCTAACTGTCAGAATTGGAAATATTGTATATGCTTTTGGGGTTGAAAAATGAGATCTAGGAAATCGGTGCTAAGAAAAATAGCAGAGTCTCTTGGATTCGTCCTCGTTGCACAGTATAAAAACCGGCCAAATATGGTTTTGGCAAAACATGAAGTTGCCATAACTTTTGCCTTGGCTATCAGAACTGGACATATTGTATATGGTTTTGGGGTAGAAAAATGAGATCAATGAATCTGGAGCAAAAAAAAAGGGGCAGACTCTCTCTTGGTTTGGTCCTGGTTGCACGACACAAAAACTGGCCAAATCTGGTTTTGGCAAAACATCAAATTGCCATAACTTTTGCCCTGACTATCATAATTGGACATATTGTATGTGGTTTTTGGGATAGAAAATGAGATCTACAAATTTGGTGCTAAAAAAAGTAGCAGAGTCTCTTGGTTTGGTCCTGGTTGCACGACACAAAAACCGGCCAAATATAGTTTTGGCAAAACTTCAAACTGCCATAACTTTTGCCCTGGCTGTCAGAATTGGCCATATTGTATATGATTTTGGGGTAGAAAAATGAGATCTATGAATCTAGAGCAAAAAAAAAAGGGGGCAGACGCTCTCTTGGTTTGGTCCTAGTTGCACGACACAAAAACTGGCCAAATCTGGTTTTGGCAAAACATCAAATTGCCATAACTTTTACCCTGACTGTCAGAATTGGACTTATTGTATATGGTTTTGGGGTAAAGAAATGAGATCTATGAAATTGGTGCTAAGAAAAAAAGCAGAGTCTCTTGGTTTGTCCTGGTTGCACGACACAAAAACCGGCCAAATATGGTTTTGGCAAAACTTCAAACTGCCATAACTTTTGCCCTAACTGTCAGAATTGGCCATATTGTATATGATTTTGGTGTAGAAAAATGAGATCTACGAATCTGGTGCTAAAAAAAGTAGCAGAGTCTCTTGGTTTGCTCCTGGTTGCATGACACAAAAACCGGCCAAATCTGGTTTTGGCAAAACATCAAACTGCCATAACTTGTGCCCTTCCTATCAGAATTGGACATATTGTACATGGTTTTGGGGTAGAAAAAGGAGATCTGTGAATCTGGAGCAAAGTGTTTTGGGTGCAGTTCTTATCGTTTTCCATCAGTAAAGTTGAAAATTGTTTCGATCGAGTTTTGACGAATTTTCTGGGTCCAGACACCACTGGAACAAGCCAATAGTAGGCAATGTTGGAAGTCGTTCTTATTTAGGGTGCAATTCTGGTTGTTTCCTATCAGTATGGTTGAAATATGTTTCGATCAAATCTTGACGACTTTTCCGGGTCCAGACACCACCAGAACAGGCCACGAGCAAGGAAAGTTAAGAATCGGGCCCAGATAACTCTGTTTTACACTCGAATTATACCCTCATTTTTTGGGGTGCAGTTCCTATCACTTTCCGTCAGTATAGCTGAAAAATATTTGGGTCGAGTTTTGACAACTTTCTCTGGTCCAAACACCACTACAACAGGGTAGGTGGAGGCATCGTTGAAAACCGGGCCCAGATGACTTCGATTTGCACCCGAAACGTACCCACAATGTTTGGCGTCCAATTCTTATTGTTTCTCATCAGTACGGTTAAAAAATGTTTCAATCAGATTTTGATGACATTTCTGGGTTTGGACACCACCGGAACAAGCCAAGTGTAAGCAAAGTTAAAAACCGTGCCCGGATGACTCTGTTTTACACCCGAATCATACCCACTTTTTTGGGGTGCAGTTCTTATTATTTTTTGTTAGTAGAGTTGAAAAGTGATTCGGTCGAGTTTTGACAACTTTTTTGAGTCCGGACAGCACTGGAACATTCCTCAAGCAGGCAAAGTTGAAAATCGGGTCCGGATGACTCCATTTTGCACCCGAAACATACCCACAATGTTTGGGGTGTACTTTTTATCATTTCCCGTCAGTACAATTGAAAAATGTTTCATTCGGATTTTGACAAACATTTCCAGTTCTGAACACCACCAGAACAGGCCAGGAGTAAGCAAAGTTAAAAACTAGGTCCGGATGAGTCCGTTTTACACCCAAATTACTCCACATTTTTTCGGCTGTAGTTCTTATTGTTTTTCATCAGTATAGCTGAAAAATTATTCGATCGAGTTTTGACGACTTTTCCAGGTCCGGACACCACCGGAATAGGCCTAGAGCAGGCAAAGTTGAAAACTGGGTCCGGATGACTCCGTTTTGCACACAAAACATACCCACAATGTTTGGGGTAAAGTTCTTATCATTTCCCGTTAGTACGGCTAAAAAATATTTCAGTCAGATTTTGACAACTTTTCCGGGTCCGAACACCACCGGAACAGGCCTGCAGGAGGCAAAGTTGAAAACTGGTCCGGATGACACAATTTTGCACCTGAAACATACCCACAATTTTCGAGGTGCAACTTTGTTATTTCTCGTCAGTACGGCTGAAAAATTGTTTTAGTCAAATTTTGACGACTTTTCCGGGTCCGAACACTGTAATAAGCCTGAAACAGGTAAAGTTGAAACAAAGTCCGAATGAATCGATTTTGCACCCGAAACATACTTGCACTGTTTGGACCGCAGTTCATATCGTTTCTCTTCAATACAGTTGAAAAATGTTTCGGTCAAATTTTGACGACTTTTCCGGTTCTGAACACCATCGGAACAGCCCTGGAGCAAGCAAAGTTGAAAAGCGAGCCGGGATGACTCCATTTTACACCCAAAACATACCCATAGTGTTTTGGGTACAGTTCTCATCGTTTTTAATCAGTACAGTTGAAAAATGTCTCCGTCGAGTTTTGACGACGTTTTTGGGTCCGGACACCACTAGAACAGGCCAGGTGTAGGCAACATCGAAAATCGGACCGAATGACTTCGATTTGCACCTGAAACATACCCACAATGTTTGGGTTGCAGTTCTTATCGTTTCCCGTTAGTACAGCTGAAAAATGTTTTCAGTCAGATTTTGACGACATTTCCCGATTCGGACACTACCGGAACAGGCTAGCAAACAAAGTTTAAAACCGGGCCTGGATGACTCAGTTTTACAACCGAAACATACCCAAATTGTTTGGGGTGCAGTTCTTATCGTTTCCTTGCAGTACAGCTGAAAAATATTTTAGTCAAGTTTTGATGACTTTTCCATATCCGGACATCACTACAATAGGCATTGAGCAGGCAAAGTCTAAAATCAAGCCCGAATGACTCCATTTTGAACCCGAAATAGACCCACAATGTTTGGGGTGCAATTCTTATCGTTTTCCGTCAGTACGCTTGAAAAATGTTTCAGTCAGATTTTGATAACATTTCCAGGTCCGAACACCAACTGTACAGGCCAAGAGTAAGCAAAGTTAAAAATTGAGCCCAGATGACTCCGTTTTATACCCGAATCATACCCACATTTTTTGGGTACAGTTCTTATCGTTTTTCATCAGTACAGTTGAAAAATGTTTCGGTCGAGTTTTGATAACTTTTCTAGGTTTGGACACCACCGGAATAGGCCTGGAGCAGGCAAAGTTGAAAACCGGGTCCGGATGACTCTGTTTTGGACACGAAACATACCCCCAATGTTTGGGTTGCACTTCTTTTCGTTTCTCATCAATACGACCGAAAAATGTTTCGGTCCGATTTTGACTACTTTTCCGGGTCCAGACACCACCATAACATGCCTGGAGCAACCAAAGTTGTAAACTGGGCCCGGATCACCTTGTTTTGCAGCCGAAACATATCCACAATTTTTGAGGTGCAACTTTGTCGTTTCTCTCGTCAATACTGCTGAAAAATTATTTTAGTCAAATTTTGACGACTGTTCAGGGTCCGGTCACCACAGGAATAGGCCTGGAGCAGCAAAGTTGAAAATAGGGTCTGGATGAATCAATTTTACACCCGAAACATACCCGCACTGTTTAGGGTGCAGTTCTTATCGTTTCTCATCAATGCGGCTAAACAATATTTCGGTCAAATTTTAACGACTCTTCCGGTTCCGGACAAGACCAGAACAGGCCTGGAGCAAGCAAAGTGGAAAACCAGGTCGGGATGACTGTTTTACACCCGAAATATAGCCACGGTGTTTGGGGTGCAGTTCTTATCATTTTCCAACACTACAGCTGAAAATGCCTGGACCGATTTTGTCGACTTTTCCGGGCCCGGACACCACTGCAACCGTCCAAGAGCAGGCAACATTGAAAACCGGGCTCGAATGACTTTGATTTGGACCTGAAGCATTCCCACAATGTTCGTGGTACAGTTCTTATTGTTTCCCGTCAATACGACTGAAAAATTTTCAATCAGATTTTAATGACATTTCCGGGCCCAAACACCACTAGAACAGGCCTGGAGCAAGCAGAGTTTAAAATCGGGCTCGGATGACTCGGATTTGCACCCAAAACATACCCACAATGTACAGTTCTCATCGTTTCCTATTAGTAAAGCTGAAAAATGTCTCGGTCAAGTTTTCACGCCTTTTTCGGGTTTAGACACCACTAGAACAGGCCAGAAGCAGGCAACGTTGTGAACTGGACCCAAATGACTCCGATTTGCACCCAAATCATAACCACAATGTTTGGGGTGTAGTTCTTATCGTTTCATATCGGTACAACTACAAATTATTTTAGTCAAATTTTGACGACTTTTCGGGTTCGGACACCACCAGAATAGGCCTAGAGTAGGCAAAGTTGAAAATCGGGCCTAGATGAATCGATTTTGCACCCGAAACATACCCGCACTATTTTGGGTACAGTTGTTATCGTTTCTCATCAATACAGCTGAAAAATGTTTCGGTCAAATTTTGATGACTTTTCCAGTTCCGGATATAACCGGAACAAGCCTAGAGCATGCAAAGTTGAAAACCGGGATAGGATGACTCCGTTTTACACTCGAAACATACCCACCGTGTTTTGGGTGCAATTCTTATCGTTTTCTATCAGTACAGCTGAAGAATGTCTCGGTCGAGTTTTGCCGACTTTTCCTGGTCCAAACACCTCTAAAACAGGCTAGGAGTAGGCAACATTTGATATTGGCCCGAATCACTCCGTTTTGCACTCGAAACATACCCACAATGTTTGGGGTGTAGTTCTTATCGTTTTCTATCAGTACGGGTGAAAAGTGTTTTAGTTAGATTTTGACGACATTTTTGGGTCCGGACACCTCCGAAATAGGCCTGAAGCAAGCAAAGTTTAAAACCGGACCCGAATGACTCCGTTTTACACCTGACACATACCCACATTTTTTGGGTTGAAGTTCTTATCGTTTTTCGTCGGCATAGCTGAAAAATGTTTTGTCGAGTTTTGATGACTTTTCCAGGTCAAACACCACTGGAACAGGCCTGGAGTAGGCAAAGTTGAAAACCGGATCCGGATGACTCCGTTTTGCAGCAGAAACAAACCCACAATGTTTGGGGTGCAGTTCTTATTATTTCCCGTTAGTACGGCCGAACATTGTTTCAATCCAATTTTGATGAATTTTCCGGGTCCGAACACCACCGGAACAGGATTGGAGCAAGTAAAGTTTAAAACCGAGTCTAGATGACTCCGGTTCACACTCAAAACATACCCACAATGTTTCGGATGCAGTTCTTATCGTTTCCCATCAGTATAGTTGAAAAATGTTTCGGTCGAATTTTAACAACTTTTTCGAGTCCGGATACGACCAGAACAAGCCTAGAGCAAGTAAAGTTTAAAACTGGGTCCGGATGACTCCGTTTTACACCTGAAACATAACCACAGTGTTTGGGGTGCAGTTCTTATCTTTTATCGTCAGTGCAACTGAAAATGTTTCGGTCTAGCTATGAAGACTTTTCCGAATCCGGAGACTACCACAACAGGGCTAGAGCAACCAAAGTTGTAAATCCGGCCCGGATGACCCTGTTTTGCACCCAAAACATACTCACAATTTTTGAGGTAGAACTTTGTTCTTTCTCGTCATAATGACTGAAAAATTGTTTTAGTCAAATTTTGACGACTTTTTTAGGTCCAGACACCACAAGAATAGGCTTGAAGCAAGCAAAGTTGATAACGGGGCCCGGATAAATCGATTTTGCACCCGAAACATACCTGCACTGTTTGGGGTGCAGTTCTTATCGTTTCACATCAATGCGGGGGAAAAATGTTTCGATCGAATTTTGATGACTTTTCCGGTTCCGGACACCACCGGAACAGGCCTGGAGCAAGCAAAGTTGAAAATTAGGTCAGGATGACTCCGTTTTACACCCGAAACATAGCCACAGTGTTTTGAGTGCAGTTCTCATCATTTTTCATCGATACAGCTGAAAACTGTCTCTGTCGATTTTGATAACTTTTTTGGGTCCGAACACAACCAGAACAGGGCTAAAGCAGCCAGAGTTATAAACCTGGTCTGAATGGCCCTATTTTGCACCTGAAACATACCCACAATTTTTGAGGTGCAACTTTGTTATTCCTCGTTAGTACGGCTGAAACATTGTCTAAGTCAAATTTGGCCGACTTTTCTGGGTCTGGACACCATTGGAATAGGCTTTGAGCAGGCAAAGTTCAAAACAAGGCGCGGATGAATCGGTTTTGCACCCCAAACATACCCGCACTGTTTGGAGTACAGTTCTTATCGTTTCTCATTCATATGGCAGAAAAATGTTTCGGTCGAATTTTGATGACTTTTCCGGTTCCGGACACGACCGAAACACGCCTGGATCAAGAAAAGTTAAAAATCGGGTCGGGATGACTCCATTTTACACCCGAAACATAGCCATAGTGTATTGGGTGCATTTCTTATCGTTTTCCATCAATACAACTAAAAAATGTCTCGGTCGAGTTTTGACGACTTTTTCGAGTTCGAACACCACTGAAGCAGGCCAGGAGCAAGTAACGCTTAAAATCGGGCCTGTGTGACTTCGATTTGCACCAGAAACATACCCCAAACATTGTAGGTATGTTTCGGGTTCAAAACGGAATCATTCGGGCCCGGTTTTCAACTTTGTGTACTTCGGGCTTATTCTGGTGGTGTCCAAGCCCGGAAAAGTCGTCAAAATTCAATCGAAACTAGTTTCAACTGAATTGACAGAAAACGATAAGAATTGCACCTTAAACATTGTGGGTATGTTTTGGGTGCAAAACGGAGTCATCCGGGCCCGGTTTTCAACTTTTCTTGCTCCGAGCCTGTTCCGGTTGTTTTCGGACCCGAAAAAGTCGTCAAAATTCGACTGTAACTTTTTTCAATCATATTAACGGAAAACGATAGGAACTGCACCTCAAACATTATGGGTAAGTTTCGAGTGCACAACGGAGTCATCTGGGCTCTGGTTTCAGGTTTGCCTCTGCCAGGCCTATTCAGGTGGTGTCCAAACCCGAATAGTCATCAAAATTCGACCACAACTTTTTTTTGTCGTACTGACGGGAAACGATAAGAACTGCACCCCAAACACTGTGGGTATGTTTCGGGTGCAAAAAGAAGTAATCTGGGCCCCGTTTTCAACTTTGCCTGCTCCTAGCCTTGTTCGGTGGTGTCTGACCCGGTAAAGTTGTCAAAATTTGACCAAAAGTTTTTTCAGCCGTATTGACCGGAAACGACAAGAGCTGCACCCAAACATTGTGGGTTTGGGTGAAAAACAAAGTCATCCGGACCCGATTTTCAACTTTGTCTGCTCCGGGCCTGTTCCGGTGGTTTCCAGACCCGAAAAAGCTATTAAAATTTGACAGAAACATTTTTCAGTCGTATTGACGAGAAACGATAAGAATTGCACCCCAAACAGTGTCGGTATGTTTCGCGTGCAAGTTCGATTCATCTGGGCCCGGTTTTTAGGTTGGCCTACTACTCCAGGCCTATTCCGATGTTGTCCAAAGTCGAAAAGTTGTATTAACTGAAAGAGATTATTGTTGCACTTTTTGCAAGGACATCGTATTAACTTTCCTTCCTCAAGATCAGTAAATGCAAATTCAATAAAGTCTATAACTCCTTTTTCATATAAAGGTTGTGTTCTATCAATTATTTGCATCCAACTTTTATCTAATCCCATATCTATTAAAGAAAAACTTTATATTAACAATACATAAATTCTATAGTTAAATGTGTTAAAGTGCAAATGAAAACACATATTTAAATAAAATGAAATCACATAATAAATATTTTGTATGAAAAAAAATTTGGTAACTTTAAATTTAAGATACTAAAATCTAAGACTATGTTCCAAATAAGATATATTTGTATATAAATGTATAAATATAGAGAACAATAAAATTTAGTTAGCTTGAACACTTATATTAGAAAAATTAATTCGCTAATAAAATCAATTTAAATAAAATTACTGAATACTCTTATTGAGAAGGAGCGTGAATCGTCTGAAGTGAAAACAAGTAGGCCTCAGTATTTGAAAAATGGTCATCGAGTTGTTGAGAAATATCATGTAGAGATCTTCTTATAGAAAATTTTCAAATGGAAAATTTTCAAATGAAAAGAGATTTAAAAATATTAGTATATGAATACCCAACGAGAAAGATTAAGTAAATATTCCCTAAATAATCAATATATAAATTTTTAAGTTTATATTATATAAGTTTGTTAAACTAATTTTGTGAGTTATAACCAAATTAATTATAATGTATATATTAATTGTAAATATTTTTTTTATATATATATTAATAGTGAATAATATACTAGAAATAAAACTTTGAAATAAAACAACAGAAAGATATTACTTTATTAACAAATATATTCTTAAACAACATAAAAGATGTTAATAATATTATTTATTAACATTCATCATAACAACATAAATATTTGAATATAAATTGGATTCTAGATTTGATGAATTTTAATAAATACTCTCTACAAATATTTTAATTATATTAACAAATTTTGATAATTTTATTGAATAATCTTTATCACTACTATCTTTTTCAATTTATATTAAATTGTGTACTTTTGATAGTTTAAAAAATTATTCATATTATTAATAGATATAATGAAGTTTTCAATTATATTAAATTGTGTATTTTTGATAGTTTAAAAAATTATTCATATTATTAATAGATATAATGGAGCAGCTTTCAAATTCCAACCACTTCACCTACGTTAATTTCCCCCAAACGTTTCTCTACTTCAATGCCCCAACCGTTTCTCCACATTAATGACTCAACCGTTTCGTTTCTCATACCTATTGAAACATAATTGTTTTTATTTCACCTATTGGTTATTATTTTTCCAATTGTCATCTGCCCTTGCCCTTTCTTAATTCGTAAACCAGCTATTTACAACAAACAAGTCTTTTTTTTTTTTTTTTTTCTT
>Ga0209700_103986_pt1 | contig 27419 bp, 18 predicted proteins | sample SiratroredBW_FD_187528 | JGI IMG/M metagenome (GOLD analysis project Ga0209700, IMG submission 187528) | Root nodule microbial communities of legume samples collected from California, USA - Siratro red BW (SPAdes) (version 2) | ecosystem: Host-associated > Plants > Roots > Nodule | place: USA... | reverse complement strand
TTTCAATTTTATTATTATTATTTAATTATTTTTATTATTATAATTATTATTTATGATTTTATTATTATATTTAGTTTTTAATATTAATATCATTAATATTTTATTTTTTTAATTATCTTATTTTATTATTATTACTTTTAATTTTATTATTATTTTTATAATCTTATTAAAATTGTTATTATTAATACACTTTATTATTATATTATATATTAATTATATTTATTTTATTATTATATAAATATAAATATTAATATATTAATAATCAAACTAATTATTTAAAAACATTTTAAAAGCACTTTCTTTTCAAATCGTCACTGCCTAGAAGAGAAAGTGGACACAGTAAAAATTTCTTCTCGTTTTCAGCTTTTTACTAATTTTTTATTCCTCGATTTTTTAACTTTTTTCGCATCCCTTCCATCTTGTAAATCTGTCTCGCGAAGCAAACGTATCCTAAATAAGTTCTCAAAGGAGTATTTTTAGTCTTAACAAACCTATCAAGCAATTTTTCTATATATTTCTCCAGAGAAAATTTCAAAATATCTTATGGTTTCTTTAAGGAAATTATCGTACCAATATTTGTTTGATTAGACCAAGATTCCTCGTCTCAAAAATTTATTGTCAATTCTCTTTTCAACGTATTGATTTTTATTATGCAAGATCCTAATTAACATGTAGTTAACTTACAATTATAATTATCACCATATTTCTTAACATTAGAACAGTGATCTTCTTCACATATATGAAATTTTGAATTGTTCAAAACTCAACATATATGGATTGCTCAAAACTCAATAAACTTCATGTACCACTATCTAAGGAGATAGCTTCAAGTTTTTTTCTCTCTGGCTTCATTGTGGAGTTGGAGAAATTTATGTGTGTCCAAAGACCAACAACAATTCAACAAATTGTGAGATTGTCACGTTTTCAAGACGAGGTCCTTCAAGAAATCGCAAGAAAGCCGTTAAAAAAAAAAATCACCAGAAAACTCGATGGGAACAAATTGATCAATTCTGAGACACAACACATTCGTGATCTAGTGCAAGTCAAAATAGCATAACTCCGTAGATAACTGCAGTGCAGCAAAATCCAATAATTGTACACAAAATAATAATAATATTTTGATATCACTATTTATATTAAATACTATTTAATATTAATATATATTATTATTTTATTTATATATAATACTTTATTAATAACATACATAGAAATATAAATAAATAGTAATATCAAACTAGCATTTTCTATATTACGTTATAAGGTGGACAACAACGTCACAATGACATATACAAAGTTTCAGAAAATTTGAAGACAACACAAGCCCAACTAATATTACTTGCTACCAAGTAAGTCTACGCAATCTCTTATCATATTCCAGCACACAAATGAAAACAACATGCAAAATGACACAAACAGAAAATGTAAAATTTTGTGCATAAAAGTATGAAAAATTTAAAATGTGAGAGTTTGAAAAATCTCTAATGAATAATAAAAAATACTATAAAAGAAGTGCAGATTTTTCTCACAAGTATAAGTATGTTTAGAAAATGTTTAAATTATAAAAAATATCTTAAAATTAAAAAAATTTAGACAATAATGGAATGTTGAAAAATTTAAAGTTGCAATCAATCAATTGGTGAGGACATTCCGAGTTAATAAATCTTAATTGAAAACTCCTCCTAATCCAAATCCCTGTCAAAAGTTGTAATTGTTTCAAGTCTTTTTCTATCATACTTTTTGAAATTCAAAATTTGTGACAAATATATGAAATGTGAGAATTTATTATTAAATATATCTTAAAAGAAGTTAACATAAAAAAGATTAAATCAAAAATTAATTTCTAATTATTTCTAGTGGATTTTTCAAAATCAAATAATTAGTAAAAGGGTAAAACGACAAACAACAAAAGGAAACAATAAAGGAAACGAAATTTTGAATACGGAAACAAAAAATAAAAAATGGTAACAGAAAATCATTTGGAAATAGAAAAAATAAAATTAAAGCAGTGTTTTTTTTTCTTTTTCAGGAGAACAAAGAGCCAAAACGAAATCAAGGAAATAAAAAAGAAAAACGAAAACAACAAAAGTTATAGTAAAAACGAAAGAACACTACAAATTTGATACAATAATATGTATTCCTGGCACTGATGCTGTTTTGATTTTAATTGTTGTTTTTTAAATCAAAGATACTAAACTTTCATAAATTTTGTAATATATAGCTACATCAAATACAACTTCAATTTTCAGACTTTTATTAGAGTTGCTAGAAGTTGACCTTGAGGTCACCGACAATTGTTATAGTTAAAATAAGAACTCTGTTATGTAGAGGAAAATAACTGTTATGTTGGGGGTTATACAACATCTTGTTTTTCTCGTTATAGAATATACAATATCTTTGAATTCGTTTGTTCCTCTTCAACCTTTCTTTATTGAGAATGAGTGTTCTTAGTAAATATTTAATTATGTTTTACTTTCATTAGTCTCATCATTACGGTAAACATAAAATAAAGCAAGTATAACACGACAAAAAAAAAGACCTTATTCTTGTTTCCTCTCAATTTTATTCTTCATATATAATTGTTGAATATTTCATGTTGATGTGTGAAATATTTGAAAGCCTTCATAATCATTCACGTGATTTGATTAATGATTTCTTGTTATTCTTGATTTCTTTTATTATATTCTCTATAATTTTCTATACTTACTTTGTTGATTCATTCATTAATTGAAATATGAATTTTGATACATTCTTATGTATTTGTGCCTTATACAATTTCTATAATTCAATTAATTGAAATATCATCTTATATTATTCTAAGACAATCATATGCAGAGAGACAAATTTCTTATGATTGATGTTTATTTGTATTCATTCGTAGTTTGATAGATCCAATATTTTTCTAAACTCATGAGAGTTTACATTAAAAAAAGAGTAAACTATAGTGTCATATTGGTATCTCATTTAATGTTAAGCAAAGAAGCATAGGTTTTACCTATTATGTATAAGATGAATATAGTCACTTTATTATTTCTTTTGTCAAGACAGAATAAATCTGAAAAGGGAATAAGTGATGATTTTATAGTATACATTAGAGTTTTTGAAAAATAAAAGATTTCAATATTTTATCATGAAGACTTATTGTCAAAACTATGGTTTTTAGTATTTAAAGAAGTAGTTATGATTACACCAACTTTAGTCATATTATTTTAAAGTGTAAATAACTTCATGAGTTAACATCTATGTCTGTTTGTTTTACTAGAAGACAAGCATGCATATTGTTCATCCTTTAGGAAGGGTGGCAAATTCATATACTAGTCCTACTACCTTTGATGTCTTATCTCTTGAACACCTTCATAATATAAGATATTTTTAATAAAGAAAAAAAAAAACTCATTTGCTTAAAAGAAGTAACATTTCTTATTTTATCAATGGTCTATTCAATTCCATCAAATAATAAGTATATTTTTGTATATTTCATGTGTAATTGTTATTTATAAAATGTTAAAATTATAGAAAATCAAAACGAGGAAAGACAACATTTTTACAACAAACAATTAATGAAAGGAACAATTAATAGAAATAGTTATCAATGGAAGCACTGTGTCAAAATATCACTAATAAATTAATGATTTAACTAATTATTACGGTATTTTTTTTAATTTTATAATATTATTTTTAATATTCTCAATTTTTTTTTTTAAATGAATCAATATATCTCTTTTGTTACATTCATAAAAATAACATTAGAATAAGAACAAATGATATAACGATATATGGTACTAATAATAAATATCATCTATTAATATAATAGCAATGTTACAAATAATTTGAGATAAGTGGCTACATTAATTCGTTTTTAAAATAAATGAGACTATATTAAGATCATTCCAAATGATAGAACAGTTAGAGAAAATCATACTAATAGTGATATAAAAAAGTTATTTACCTAAATTAATTAAGTCAAAATTTTATATTAAAAGTCAAGTCATAAATGTAAATAAAGACTATCATTTTTAAACAATTATCAAGATCTGGGTATTTAAAATCATAATTTATACGTTGCAATTTGTAACCGTAGATTTAGTGTAAAAATAAAAATAATAAAATAAATAAAAACATTCAAAATAGTATTCAATGACAAAAATATATTACAAAAATATAGTAAACTTTTGTTACGCTACAATCATAACTAATGAAAACACAAAAACTATATGCATACATTTCTTTATTTATTTTGTTTACTTTCAATTTATTATACTTTATATTAAACTTAGATATTGTTTACTCTTATGTTCATTTGTTTTGAAATCATTTTATTGTTTGATCATTTAATCTCTTTTACATTGCTCAAAACTTTTGTAACTACTTCACAGTTATTGTTTCTTAATTAAGTCACTTTAATTAATCTTTACTATTTCTTGTACTTCTTCTATTATTTAAGTCAACACTCGTTCTTCTTTAAAATTATAAAGTTTTCTTATTGATCATAAAATTACAAAAATGATAAAAGTGGTTAAATTTCACATACACAATTTTAATACAAATATTGCTTTCAATTTATAAAATCTCAAAGAAAAATCGTAATCTAAATTGAAAATTATAAAACATTACCAGCCTAAATAAGAAAAAACTTAGAATTATATTTAATTTTTAGTTAAAATATTCAGAATCAATTTTAATAATAAAAAAAAAAAAACACTTGGAATTCAAAATCGTAATAAAAATTGTTAAGAATTAACATCTGTTTACGGGTATTTGTTTTACACTATAAACATATAAGTATTAAATTAAAACATTGCATAACATTTTATTTTAATATTAGTAACCATTACTTTTATTGTTATAAAGAGAATCAATTTTAACCATCCATGCACATAGGAGCAAAAAGAAAGAAAGAAAAGTAGTGATATATGTGTAGATAAGTTGAGAGGATTAGAAGGGACACGCATTGTTGAAGATGATGAAAAGGACTTTTATTATATCCATATATGCTTTGCCAAGTAGCCATGCACATGAGCTTCACATCATCATTCAATGTCTTCAAACTTTCTTCTAACTATTATTCACTCCCATTTTCAATATTCTCTCTCCTACTCAACTTTCTATCCTTATTTCAGCAATAATTTCATTTAAAAAAAATCCAAAGCTTTTTCATTAAGTATAAAAATGTCTTGAGACATAAGATTTTAAAATGTTAGGGTATCATTAGTGGTTAATAAGCTTAAGACTTAAATATCATAAAATGCTAATGTGACATCAATGAGTGTTAAATAGAATTTTAGACCAAAATAATATTTTTAATTTTAAAAATTAAGTATGAATAAAATATTATTAAAATGTAAATCTTGTAACATTCTTATATTAAAATAAAAGATATAAGAAAATCACTTTAAACATGACTATAAATAATTTATTAGTCTCAGTTTTGAGATTAAGGAAAAAACGTATGAGATTGTACGTGAATAAAATATCAAATTATATTAATAAATGAGTTTATGTGTCTTTCAATTTCATAAAATAAACGTAAAATTTATACCTTAGTTATATATTGTGATTTAAGTACATGATTCGTGTACGTTTTATATTATTAATAATGCATTCCCCGAAAAAAAGAATCCTACAACTTATTGGTTTTCTTACAGTATTACATTAGAAAGACATCAAAATAAGCCTTGTCTAAGACTTTTAGTGACATCGATTTAAATGGGTTTGATTTCACTTTAATAAAAGTTTTTATATAACTTATTTAAGTGTTTAAATTTTATTACAAAAATCACTATTACTCTTAAATAATTATTAAGAAATTAAAATTGAAAAACTATAATATTTTTTTTTATCAATACATTTCTACAAGGTTTTTAATAATTAAATCTTTAAATTAATAACTTTTAAAATATATTAATAGTTTGCTAGAGAATTAGTTTTATTAAAAAATTAAGATGTTATTGCATTAATAACACTAAGTTTTATAATTTTTAATTTAAGTTGCTCAACTAATACTCTTAAACCAAATTAATAATGTGCTATTCAAAAGAAACTGACATTTATCTGTCCTTATAGAAAACAATAATGTTTAGTTTATGGTAACTATTTTCTTTTTCAGTGTCAACTGATCAAAACTTATCTTAAAATAAATACTATATAAATCAATAATCTAAAAAAATATCAAAGTTTACAATAACAATATAAAAAATTATATCATCAATATATTTATATTAAATTAAAAAATTAAAAAAATTATATTGTTAAGTAAAGACATAACTAAAAAAAGGAAATGAGGGCGTCAAAAATTTGTTATATGTTTTGAAAAAGAGAAGCATTTTTCTTATTTATTTTTTTACTTTCTACGAAATCATTCTTCCCGAGGTGAAAATATAAATTTTCGATTGAAAAAATGTTTCATTACAATAAAAGTATTACATTACTTTATTTAGTATGATAAATAAGTAATATGTCTAAAAAAACATCTCATTACTCGTTAATTCCCAAAAAAAAAAACAATATAAATGTTTTAAAAATAATTAAAATAAAACAAACCTATTTTTAACTATTCTTAGACATCATAATCATTAGAATCCAGGATTCTCAGGCTTCGCACGCAAAATCTCTCTCGTACCAAACATTTTTTTGAAAGTTAATTTTTTAATAGATATTGCTTCTTCTTTTCTCATTATGACAACAACTTCAATTTTTCTAAAAATTATAAACTTATGGATGTTCTCAACTTAACATTTTTTTTCTTTCTTAATCTATCCATAACTTAATTACTTTTTTTACAATAGTAATATATTTATTGAGACAATATATTTGTCTTAGCAATTAAAAATAAATAAATAAAAAACTTGTAGAAGATGGCCATAAAACTCATTAAAAAAAGTTGGCTTAAATATGTGAATGTAGGAAAAGTTGGTTGGATTTTGTGGTATTCATTATGATTTGTTTGCACATAGTCAATAGAGTAGACAAGAACATGGGCAAAAGCAAGTGTCCCAAAGCCTAACCTCAAAGACGGTTATCTCCAAGGATCACTCCCTCGTTTTCTCCGCCCCTTCCACTCCCTTACTTGTTTCTCCTACTTCTCATCTTCTATAATAAACCCCACTTTTTTCCTTCCTTTTCGCTTCAATTTCTCACACCCAATCCATTTGCCATTTTGTTGCAGGGAGACCAAAATGTCTTTCACTGCAACCAAGTTTGCACCCTCTCCTCTCCCTCTCAATTCCACCACCCCCAGATCCAATGACAAGCCTCTTTCTTTCTCCTTCGATCACTCCAAAACCAACCCTTCTTCCTCCTTCCTTGGATCCACTCGCAAGCTTCTTCGCTTCAGGGCTCTTGCCAAGCCTCGTGCTCAAACTCCTGCTCCTTCCCCTGTTGCTGCTGTTCTTCTCCAAGAAACCTCCAATCTGGTGCCCTTTCTCCTTCTTTCTTCCTTGAAAAATCCCTGCTTTCTTTTGTTCTGTGACATGGGTTTGGTGAAAAAAGTTCCGTTTTTTACTCAATTTAGCTCATTGGAGTTGGACCCAGTTGGACTTTTGAGCTGGGTGATTCAAATGTTAATGCTTTTTCTCATAAATTATTATCTGGGTTGCTGTTTATTACGATACTTTGCTACTTAACAGTTCGTTTGGGTTGAAAATCTCAAAATTTTCATTCATTTCAGTTCACTGGAATTGGATCTGCTTTGGTTATGAGCTGCTTGATTCAAATGTCATTGCTTTTTTTTTAATTAATTTATTATTTGGGTTGCTGTTTTCAGATGTGTGGTTCGTCACGCTGTGGTTATACTTATATATTTATATTTTGCAGCCCAAAACTTAGATGCAGTTCTACAAGTGTATTTGGTGCTGTTCTTCGATCAGAATTGGAGTTTCACCTCAAGTAATAAAGTATTCCGTATTTTTTACCTTTAATGGAAACTTTTATTACGTGAATTAGCTACGTGAAACTTCAATTATGATTGAAAGGGAACTAAAAAAAGCATCTATGGAATGGCGTTGCGGTTAAGTTTTGATGGCTTTTAGTTTTGTGTGCTATTTGACCACCTGGATTCAGAAGTTCAGACTAATGAAAATTTTTGGTGTTGTGCTACTGGTAATATATGTCAGTTTGGAAATTTTTGTTTGGGAGTAAGTGTTTTGAGATTATTGCTTTTGTCTGGATTTGTGAGTGCAGCTTATTACTAAAGAGGAAGGGTTGGAGCTCTATGAAGACATGATATTAGGGAGATTCTTCGAGGACAAGTGTGCTGAGATGTACTATAGGGGCAAAATGTTTGGTTTTGTTCACTTGTACAATGGCCAAGAGGCTGTGTCAACTGGATTCATCAAGCTTCTGAAGAAGGAGGATTATGTAGTGAGCACCTACAGAGATCATGTTCATGCATTGAGCAAGGGGGTCTCCTCTCGGGCTGTGATGAGTGAACTGTTTGGAAAGGCAACAGGGTGCTGCAGAGGTCAGGGAGGTTCAATGCACATGTTCTCAAAAGAGCACAACATGCTTGGTGGTTTTGCATTCATTGGTGAAGGAATTCCAGTGGCCACTGGGGCTGCATTTTCGAGCAAGTACAGAAGGGAGGTGTTGAATGAGGCAGATGCTGATCAGGTGACATTGGCTTTTTTCGGAGATGGGACTTGTAACAATGGACAGTTCTATGAATGCCTGAACATGGCAGCTCTGTGGAAATTGCCAATTGTGTTTGTGGTGGAGAATAATTTGTGGGCTATTGGGATGTCACATCTCAGAGCAACTTCAGATCCTCAGATATGGAAGAAAGGGCCAGCTTTTGGAATGCCAGGGATTCATGTTGATGGCATGGATGTTTTGAAGGTCAGAGAGGTGGCAAAGGAGGCAATTGCAAGGGCTAGAAGGGGAGAGGGACCAACTCTAGTGGAGTGTGAGACCTATAGATTTAGAGGACATTCATTGGCTGACCCTGATGAGCTTCGCGACCCAGGTGAGCATTTTACTTGGATGATATCTTCTCTTCATAGTTCTTACTTTTGAAGTGTACATGTTGATGTTTGCACTTCTTGTGGTATTTATCTTAAGTGCATATTTATAATCTTTACAAATTCACTTTGTCATGTAGTTTGCTAAACTTAGTCTAAGATTAGTGATATTCATTGATGGATGTGGAATGCTGAACAAATTTGTGTAAGGGTTAATGTCATTCAAATTACACTGAAATAAGATGATGGTTTCACACACCTATGTGAGACTATATATATAAGGGTGGTCCGATAACAGATAGCCTTGATTGGTCTAATAATTTTGCTAGGATAAACTCTGATACAAGTGGATTTTAAGCCTGACTTAACCTTACAAAACTAGCTTGTAAGGTGAGGTTTGCATCCACTTATAAACTATTAAAAGTCTTTTTCTCTAGTCGATATGGAATTTCTAACATAAATAATGACCATGTTTTCTACTTACATATGACTAGTAACTACTCAAGTAATTGGGTGAATAAATTTTTATTTCATGACGAACCACTTATTCTTTTGCATAAGCTATGATGAAGTCTTTTGTTTGTGTATGTGGTGCTCATAAGACATAATAGTTACTAATCATAATTTTTGTTCTGTGACAGCTGAGAAAGAACACTATGCTGGTAGGGACCCCATCACTGCACTGAAACAATACCTTTTCGAGAACAAGTTAGCCAGTGAGCAAGAATTGAAGGCCATAGAGAAGAAAATAGATGAGATTCTTGAAGATGCAGTTGAGTTTGCAGACAACAGTCCTCTTCCACTCCGTAGTCAGCTTCTGGAGAATGTGTTTGCTGATCCAAAAGGGTTTGGAATTGGAGCAGATGGAAAGTATAGATGTGAGGATCCAAAATTCACTGAAGGCACTGCTCAAGTCTAATATTTTTTCTTTCTTTGAACTTTCAGTTTTGTATGAGTGTTCTTTTCACATGCTTAATCAGTGATGAAATGTTACACAATGTCTAATATAAGCAGGAGTTGTTCTTTAGGTTGGAAATTTGGCTTTATGTGTCTTCAATTTATCATTGTTTGTGGAACTAAGGTCAAGAATGAGAATCTTCTTCATAGATTATAGCCTCTACCAAAGGTGTATAATAAAACTTTTGTTGTTTCTCTTTGCTCTTGCTTTCTATCAATTTATTGGTGAAATTCTATAAAACTATAATAATATAGATAGGATCAATGCTTCTACTGACTCAGTGTGGTGTGGATCTTTTCGAAAAATACAATTTTTTTTCCTTATAAGTTGACGAAAGCCAAACATGCCATTGTTTGCATTCATGTTTATATCATGCCAATATAAAACCAAAAGCAATTTTACTAATCAATGTTAACTTGTTGTCAACATCACTACAAATAGGTGATTGAAGGTCTATAATTGATTATTGTCCAAAATTGTTTGTGCTATTTGAAAGAGGTTTTTTATGTGAGGCTTTTAGTTTAATGGCCATGTAAGGTTATTATAATGTTTTTATATTTTTATTAATAAAAATTTATCATTTATGCCATTTAAACAATAAAAGTTAATCATTATATAATATTATAAGTTGTATAGATACATTTTTTTTATTGAGTGTACCTCGGAGTGTAAAAGTTAGATTTGATTGTCGTGCAGAAAGAAAATTATAAAAAATTGACCTTGGACATGAAAATTAATTGATAAAAAGAAATGAATTTATAAAAAAATATTTTTATGAGTTAAAATTAATTATACAGAAAATAAAATATAGAAAATAAGAAAAATTATATGAGAATTTTTTAAAAAACTTAAACTAATTTTAATTATTTGAAAAAACTTATTTTATTATTCTTTTTGTTTTTTTCTCAAAAATATTCTTGAAGATTTTTTTTTTCAACACAAACTCTCTTCCTATTCTAGGACAACTTTATTTTAATGAAGAAAAAATGTAATAAAAATAAAAATTAGGGAGAAATAGTTTCAATTTATTATTTTTATGTATTCTATTATGCTTTTACATACAAGGTGTTATTATTTGTATTTTTATCTTAAAAATTCATATATTTATGTTAAGTCAAAATTTTACTTGCTTTAATTTTTTATAGTTTTGTTTTAATATTATTATTTCACGTTATATAATATTAAAAGACATGTAATAGTTACTAGTTTAATTATAAATAAACTATAAGTCAAATTCCAACGGATTGACTGAGAAGAGCAAGACACTCTGGTATCTGAGTAAATAACATGTTCATATTAAATAATAGCCTTATTTTACTAATTCTCAAGAAATTTTGTTTTACTCATTTTGATTTTATTAATGTAAAAATTTATTATTTTGGTCCTTTTAGTAAAATTTAGAAGTTTGTAAGAACTATTGTGGGCAGTGTTGGTGTTGAGAAAAATCAATATACATTTTTGTGTTTTCTTTTTTTTCTTTCTTTTCAACAATTTTTTTTTTCAAAATATCTTTTAAAATAAACCATTTTCTTAAATTATAATTTAATCTCTTCTTATATGTTCTTTTCACTGACAATCTTATTTAATATTGTTATTTCAAAATTATTTTATGTTTAAATTTGGACACTTTAGAAAAAAGTAAGAAACTATAACTCTTCTTATCCTCTGTTCTTCTATCTGCTGCAATTCTCACCCTTTCCTTTTGGGTGGATAAAACCAAAAACCAAAAAAAAAAATAAAAAATGGCACCCACCATTCACACCTTTCTTACACCCTCTTCTTCTTCCTCTTATGTCCCACCCTTCAAACTCTACAAACCGCAAGTGAAACAGTTCGTTTCGCATTTGGGGCTTCCAAGGCGTTCCCGCACATCTCTAGAACCTTCTTCTTTCTCTCCGGTGAGGAAAACTGAAGAAAGGATTTACGGAGAAGAATCTGTTTACCCTAAAAAAGGTGATGGTTTTGTGGAGGAAGAAAGGCTTGGAAAATCGTGTGAAGTGTACGTGTGCAACCTCCCCAGAAGCTGTGATGCAGCTTACTTGCTTGACATGTTCAGGCCATATGGGACCATTCTATCTGTTGAGGTTACCCTCTTAGCTTCTCTTCGCTTTTTTCTTCAATTTCAAATTCTGTTTTGTAATCCTTGTTTTGTCATTATGAATTAGCTCGTCCAATAAGAAAATGTCTGATCTTTTTGTTTTTAATTTTAGTTTATATATTAAAAAATGTGACTTTCATTCCTGTTTCAAACTTAAGTTTTCTTTTACAGCGTTTTCCAAAACAGGAAGTAAGGTGGTACTTTTAAATTGTGAATAAAGCTATTTTTATTTTCTTTTCATTATTGACATGCTAGGTTCACACTTCCAGAGCTTCTTCCATTTGCTTCTTCACTTATTCTTTTGGTTTCTCTTATTTGTTTGATTGTATCATACACTCTTATATTGGGTTTTCATGAATTTCTTTTTATAATTTAAAGTTACAAGCTATGATTCGTTCACAAACTCTAAAATGGATATAGAACTGAATAAGGATATAAACACCCTGACATGGCTAACATCTAATATATAAGATAGTGGACGCTGCATGTGTAAATTCATAGTATTGTCAATTCATAGTGATAGTAATATATAAATGAAAAATATTAGTTTGACACCAACGGTGATATTATATTTTCTGCATATTGTTAAAAAAATATTATATATAAATAAAATAATAATATATATTAGTGTTAAATAATATCAAAATGAATACTGTTGTTAAAATATCATCATTCTCATTATTCAAATCAGTATTTCTATTAGGGGTTTATGGTTTAGCATCATGTTTGTGTTCCGTGTTCACGTCTGTGTCAGTATTCTAATCAATATTTTTATTAGAGTTTATGGTTTAGAATTTAAGGTTTAGGATTTGTATTTTACATATTATCCCTATTAGATACAGTAAATCTGTGCTTATGTAATAGGTTACAGGATTTGTGTTATACAGCAAAGTTTCTAGTTCTTCTCATTATAATCTGAATTCTGAATCAACAATTCAGAAATGATAGGTGAGTATTATGTCTGAGAGTTTGGAATCTTTACTTCAGGTATGCCGGGATGATGAGACTAATGAAAGTAAGGGGTGTGGTTACGTGACACTGGGATCTATATACTCAGCAAGAAATGCAGTTGCTATATTGGATGGATCAGTTAGTACTCTGAAACTGTCTCTCCCTTGCTTGTATTAGAATCATTATGCCCCAGCTGTTTGATTTAATTTCTTTCTTCTGTTTTGAGTGAAGGATGTTGGTGGGCGTGAAATGAGGGTTAGATTTTCAATTGAGGTGAATTCTAGAAGGAGGGGTTTTAGTAAATTGAACTCTCCCACCAAGAGAATCTTGTACTATGAATCTTCTCATAAGTTGTATGTTGGCAATCTTCCTAAGACTATTAGAGCTGAAGAGTTGAGAGATCTCTTTAGCAGATTTGGAAATGTAGTTGGTCTTAGAGTATTATTTGATTTTAAAGAAGGGAAAAACCGAGCCTATGCCTTTCTCTCCTTTCAATCAGAGGCTGAACGTGATGCAGCAATGTCTCTCAATGGAACGGTAGAATCTGCTTCCACCACTTTGTGATTTTGTTTCATTTGTTACTGTTTGTTGCTTAGTTTGATCTTTCTTGCAGGCATTTTATGGTCGAACACTTGTAGTTAAAGAGGGTGTTGAGAGGACAGAACCTTTAACTGAAGCTTCATTGGCTGCATAATAATGGCAGCAATTTTGGTTTTTCACATGGAGGAAGATTTCTAGTGTGTATAGCTGACGCATATTTATGGGGCTTCTACACTAGAAAATGTTTGGTCAGCAAAAATATGGATTCATTCTATTCTGTTTTTCTTGTGTTTCAAATTGCAATAGAGTAATAACAATATACTCGAAGTATTGTTATTGAGTCAAATTGATCTTTGAGTTTAAGATGGGATCTGCTACCATTGCTACTACCACTATTGCAGAGAATTGTGAAGTAGAACGTGAATAACCTCATGCAGAGTAAGAACAATTGGAAGGGATTAGAAATAAAAACACCCCAGTTAAATGAATCGATATAAACGAAAAAGGAAAATTGTTGGTTTAATGTAAAAACTTTAATATAAGATTTAAAGAAATATGTTCATATATCTTAGGAAAACTCTCGGCAATAAGAAGAGAATAAGTTTTTCAGCTTCTATATTTTTTAATGAATGAATTCCAAAAGATACTAAGTGTCAAAATGAGTCTATCTATAAGAATATTCTAAAAGGTGTTTTGTTTCCAAGTTTTAGATTAAGTTTTTGTACAAACATTTCTTATGTTATTATTGGATAGAAACACTTTATCCATGTATTTGAATGATTAAATCTATGACTGTCCTTCGCTCTTGGCTAGGTAACAAAAACTTGGTTCCACTCTTGTCAATAAACACAGGCTCGTATCTTCTCCACTTTCTCTCATCTTTGAACGTTCTTCTTCCTATATATTGCTTAATTTCTTTTTGTCCAAATAATTCACATCTATTGCAATATGTGGAGTTATATTAGATAGCATATCAAAGTACAATTGTCTGATTCACTCCATATATTGTCTCTATAAAGTGGCACTCCACCAAAACATGTCACAAGTTCTCAATATTCATGTTACATAAAGACAAAATTATTACAATCAACTCCCCTAAAGCATAATTGGGCTATGGTTGGAATGATAATTATTACAATCCAAAATACAACAATGGAATGATAATTATTACAATACAAAATACAACAAGTGTAGGGGTGAATGGATTAATTATCTTTTCAGTCCAGTATTTATTTATTTTATTCCATTTATTATTACTATTAAATAAAATGATATGTCTATATTTAATATAAATGGGTCCATAGCTCAGTGGTAGAGCATTTGACTGCAGATCAAGAGGTCACGGTTCGAATCCGGTTGGGCCCTTTTTTAATTCTTAATTATGTTTTACCCAATAAGTGAATTTTTGTACACAAATTGTTTAAGCAAGCCCCATTTTCAAATCATATATTTGGCCATAATTTGATACAAGAAAATATTACGCAACTGGAGCATTTTTATGACATTTTTGTATATATTACATATCTCGATGCTTCCAAGAAAATATTACGTACAATTGGAGCACTTTAGGACATTTTGTTCAAGTGAAACTCAGGCTGAATAATCATCATCGATGTTACTCTCATCCCAACAATATAAAAACTACGTGGTGTCGGGAAAGAAAATGAATGATGCTTGTTTGAAAGGAGAGAGGAAGAAAACAAATCAACCGAGCGGAAAAAAAAGGAAAAGGAAAGAGAAAAGAGGAGGATGTTTGCTCATTGAAGGATTAGAATATCTCAAACTCACTAAAATGGCTTTTCTATTTGTACACGTACATACAGCACTTTGTGTATAATAAAAGCAGATAGAACAGCTAGTAAAATGTACATTGAGGAGAAAAAAAATATACATAAAAGAATAACAATGGGTTGAACTAGACTGAAGATATCTATTGTTAGTCTGTACAGTTGTTAGTGCTTGATCTCTCTCTGCCTACACTGTTGCCTTTTGTAAAACAAGTTAGTCACCGCTTATTTGTCTTCTCCTTGCCTGCAGACAAGTTTCCCTTGCGTCAGAATTAGGCAATACTAAAGAGAAACCATAATTTTCTTTCTTAAATAACATTACTCACCAAATATACTTGATTTTAAAGGAAATCGAATTGATGAACCCTTAACTCTTAGCTCCCGGTTTTGCTTGTTTCTACTTTGTTTCTCAATAGCAGAAGAACTATTGCTACTTTCGCCGGTAAGAAAGTTTGCAACTTTACTTACCTTTTCATGGTACACAGCAGGCGGGGCAAGCTTCAACTGAGGCAAGTTTTCTATTTGCATAAATCTCTGATTTTTCTGCAGGTTGCTCAAGATCTCAAACTGCAGAAAAAGATTCAATATAAATGTGTTGGAAGTTGTACAAGACCATTATATTGATGGGATTATACAGAGATTTGATTACATTTACCCGTGATATATGTTGTTGTCCATACATATTCTCTGTCAAATCACTGTCACGAGGATGGATGGTACTTCCATGGGGGTACTGGCGCTTTGATGAGAATTTATTGACCAAGCCATTCGTTGCAATGATTGATTTGTTTCGGGACTGCTGGAATTTGTTGTTAGGCCTGCATAGAGGGCATCCGGACGAAGATCCTTTGCTTGATGCCTCAATTTCCGAAACTTCACATTGGAGATGAATTGCATGGCCACAGTTAAAAATCCGAATTCCAGAGCTACCAGAGTTCTTTGTAAGAAGGCAATTACAAATGCAGCACACGAGACTCCTGGGAGCATATCCATGGGAGGCCCCTTTCTTGAGTAAACTCATTGTATAAAACGAGTCATCTTCTATTAACGATTTGGCAGCATCCTAAGTGCAGAAGTAGCAACATGAGAACAGAGACAGGACAATACATAAAACCCCTTAAGGATGAAGAGAAAATTGAAATTATCTTTCCGTGTCTAGAAAGAAGAACGGCAATTTGTCAATCAATTTATATTCTACACCGAAGTTATTTTACATGTCTACTTAAGAAAGTTCACTTTGTTCTCAGAAATGTCAGTAATGCAGAGAAACATTACATCAAAGTAAATAATTAGCATAGTGAATGAGATAAATAAAATGCACCAAGCAACTATTTGTCACTTGGTGGCATCCTTCAGACCCGTGCATGATAAAACTCATGTACGGGAGCAAGTTTATAACAAAATTTTATCTCCCAAAGAATGGATAACAAATACAAAAAGATTATAGAGTAAGAACTTAGCTTGAATGAATATTGTCATGTTTCTTACAGCACTTTTTAACTAGACTATTTAAAACTTCAATCAATCAATTTTAATTGGATAGTATGAGAATAATACACTTTGACCAGTGAATCTAAAAATATAAACAGACAAAATTGAACAAGTTAACCTTACCAGAATTCTTCTTTCAAAGCCATATGTTCCCAGCATTCCCAATATTGTAAGTTTAAAATCACCAAATTCTTGACTACCATTATCAGACAGAAGTTTAGACATAATTGTTGGAAGGTGAACAAAACCAATCATTCCCTCTACAATCTCTTTAATGAACTGTGATAGCAGTTTTCTCAAGATATGACCATTCCGGGACTTTGAAATTTTCCAGCTACTTTTATAGGTGTCCTTATCCTGTTGTGAATCTGCAGATCCAGCTAGCATTCCAAAAAAATTTTTACTTTCATATGCTCCTTCATCATTTGAATCGACCAATGGGTCACAAAACCTGAATTTCAACAAAGGGAAAATGGTAATTAACATAGAAATTTTCCAAATGTCAGCAACACAAATTTGGGAGAGCCTGTTCTTAAGATATTTAATTCATTTTATTATTACATACAACCATAGAAATCTGTAACCTTATGGTAAAAAAGTCTTCTTGTTTTACCCATTTTTACATTAAAAAGCAAAGCTATATTGTCACAACAATGAAAAAAGAAATCACTGATGTTCTCTTCTTTTTATGGGTAAAACCGTGACGTATCCAGACCAATCGTTGTTCAGGTGTAGTAGAATCATCTTAGAGATTGAATTTGAACCTAACTCAACAAAATCATCTTAGACATTGAATTTGAACCAAGTACAAAACTAAAAATTGTAAGGTAACGTGGAATCTCAAACATACCTCTCTCACATTGAGAACTGGATTTCTTAAGCAAGAAAAATGAAAAACTAGACATACACATTTCAGACTTTGAGTTGAAACCTAACTAAATTTTACAAAATTGACTTATAGATGAGGTTGCTCTCTACTTATATACTATATTTTAAGCCCAACTCTAAATGACGTGGGATATCTAACATGGGCTATAGTCTAAAATGCAAGAAAGGAGGTCCTTTTAAAAAAATAAATGTTCGTTATAACTCAACCTCATTTATATCTTGATTATTTGGGGTGGGGGGCAACTCAAGTAATTAAGGCTCAAATAAATTAGTAAATAAAAAACAAATGAAATGAAGGAAAAGTAATTTGATATCAAACTCACGAGTCAAGTAATTTAAACCAATGTGCTTCTGACTCCTCAGGATTTAGACGAGGGGTGTTCCGCTGACACAGACCAATACAGGCACGCAATAAATTGTGGATGTCACTTCCCTATTGGATTAGTAACCAATAAAAGTATTAGGTCACCAAATAGATACAAACATACAAGCACACCATTCAAAGCATACTTGCATCTTTGGAGCTTCATTAAAATGTTATAATTTCAGGAATAGATAGACAAACCTCCTTTGTTCTTAAAATAGTGTCGTATACTTCCACATGTGAAGAACCAACTTTGCGATGGTTTAAAACTACAGCTTCCACAGCAGCATCAAGCTCAACGAATTTATCATTTAAATCAGAAAGTGTAAGTGAAAGAGCTTTACCAACATCACCAACCCTTTCTAATAAGAATGCAGTTGCATCTATAATGCCATATTCTTGACAGAGACGTAAACAATGTTCAACTCGATAGCTATCAAACATTTCCAGAAACTTGAGAACTGAGCGACCTTCGTATTGGCATAATAACTGCAATATTAAATAATGAGAAGAAAAAAACTAAGTTCCTGCTACAATTACAGCAATGAATTCCCCCAATACAGAAAAACAATTTAAAACAGACGTAAAATGATAAACACTAAGTAAATAAATAAAAAGAAGAGAAATGATGCCTGTATCTCCAACCCCATGAGACATTAAGTTTTAAAAGAAAGAAGTAATCACTAACCACATTAACAGTCAGTTCTAGATGGCAAAAAGAACAAAATTAAAAAATAAATGAAATTAGTCCTCGCATGTAAAGGAATTGGTACAAAAGCTCACCTCAAGGTAAAGCTCAATAAGATCATCAGGCACATGAATAGGTTTTTCCCGCATGTACTTGGGGAAATTGGATATATTCTCTAAGTAATCTCTGACTCCTTCAGGGTGATCCTTAACCTGCCTTCCATTAAGGGGATTCACAGTGTCATCCTTTCTCAAATTAGACAAGTCTAGGGTGCCAAATAAGTGAAGCTCAATGAGTGTCTTTAAATAAAGAAAAAGGCTTCTTGGATGAGAGTGAAGTTCAGTTATGATATGGGAACTTTCTTCACTAAAATGACTGATAACCATATGGAATGCACCCTCCCTACAGGCAACCAAATAGAGTAAATGTAAATTAAGATGTCTGGTTACATAAATTGAAATATAAATCATTATTGCTGCATAACCCACAAAAAGAATCCAACTAATTAGAGTAAAGCTAACAAGGAGGATTACCTGCTAAGTTCAACCAATGCAGGAATTCGCAATATGACTGCTGACCGAAATGCTACCCGGTCATTGTCAGTCAACTGAGATAATGCTTTATTAATAAAGGAGAAGGTATGAATAGGCTCATCTACATCTTTCATATAACTATCCAATGCAGCCACATATTCACGTCTGAAACTATGGATCAATCCACAAACCTAAAAAAAAAAACCAGTAAAATTACTCAATCAGATAAAAAGTCTATATTTGGTATCACTGTGCTTCTGAAGACAGTATCGCCAAAACAAACAAGATACCTACCTGATGATAGTTGGCTCTTTCACATAGATCTAGCACAAATGATGGATCCCAGTCTGACTTAGGAAGTACTTCCAAAAGTGCTAGTACTTGCTTCTCTCTATTTTTTGGAGTTGGACCATGAACAGAAATATTGGTAGAGAAGTGACTATCAGATGTCAAATATTCCAATATTTGACACAGCACACCCTTTGAAATTTTAGCTCTTTGGAGAGCAACGTAATATGCAATGAACTCATATAGATATCCTATTTCCTTGGAAGGCCACTCTTTTATCAACCCATCTTCACAACTATTGAAGGTTGTATCTGTCTGAACAGTATTCATATCAATTATTTGAATGAGAGCATCGATTGTGTTCTGAACCAAAGCATTCTGAGCTTCAATAGCATTATCTTCTTTTTTTGCTTCCTCTACAGGTTTATTGGCTGAATCCGGTGAAGATGAGCAGGCATTTGAAATTTCATCTTCCATGAAAGCACATCTGAGGACATCTAATGTAGCTTCAGTGTCTAGCTTTAAGAGAAGATAAAGATTCCGGTGGGGTCCTCGGGACACAGAGTCTGAAATTGTCTGAGATTTCGAAGTACAGGAGTCCTTTAACAAAAACTCCACAAGTTCTATTCTAAGAGAAGGTAAGCGTGTGGGAGGAATAGTTCCACGGCCTACAATTATATGCAACAGATGAATCATTATTTTGTAGTATTATTGGTATATTTTTTTTAGTAGAAAAGGAAATAAAAAATATATATAAAGTACAGGGAAAAATATTACCTGGTGGAAACGGAAGACCTGTAAAGCAGTACTTGAGATAAACCAGCATTCTATAACTGTTAAAACGAGAGACAAAAGGAAAAAAAAAATTCATATTTAATAATTTTTAATGAGATCAGAAAAAAACTGAGAATTTTCACTGGCGTAAGTGAATTGTGTATTAGCTTCAATGTTTAAGCTTCTATTTTAAGCAGTAGATTAGTCTTTGTCAGCCATAGTTAGTTATGCCAGCTGAAGTTAGTTATCCTAGCTGTCTATTATTCTTAGAAAGTTAGTATTAAGTTTAATTTAACCTTAAAAAACTGATTTTCAAGGCAAGGTTTGCACCCTTTACGTAATATAATTTAGTCATATTTCTAGTGAATATGAAATCTTCAATGCACCCCCTGACGTTGAGAACTAAACATCTCGCTCATAAGACTACATTTGTGGGTTGTTGGATAGCAATCTGACAAGTGATATGATATACCTAACAAATCTTGTTACAATAAACTCTAATACTATTTTAGAAAGTAAACTTTAGACCTAATTCAATCTCATAAAATCGGTTTATAAAGTGAAGTATGTACCCACTTATATCCTATACTTTATCTTTAGAATTTTTTTTTTTTCTTTACCCTTTAAATGGGAAGTTAGAATAGTGGGAGTATGCTAGAACTAGGAATGCTTTAGAGAGATTCCCATTATTCATTAGGTTACTAGCACTGCCACCATCTCAGTTTGTTCTCTTACCATAGTTACACTGCTCATATCGGCATTTCCTGTGACTTGGCATATTTTTTAACTTGAGAAGACAAACAAAATCCACAAATTTTACAAATTCATATTGGTTTTTGCCATGATTTAGAATTCACAAATAATACATGGATGGAGAGAGAGAAATAGGATACTGGAATAATAAGGAGAAAGGAAACATACCCAAGCGCGGTAGCACTTTCCTTTTGGCTATTTTGTAATACAGCAAACAGCTCCTCCAGAGGTGCCCTAAAATCATCTAATCCTTTATTGAAGACATACACCAGGGCACTATAAAGTCCATGCTCCCGGCATAATCTGACGACCTAAGGAAGGTATCAAATTAACCATTTGACAGTTGTGCCAATAAAAAAATTAATGGCAAGAAAAAATGTTTAAGAAGATCTAACAGGAACCTGATTAAAATCCAAGGATGATATATCCATATGAAGAACACATTGCTCAACCCGCTGTAACCACCCTTTGGTACTATAATACTCTACCAGTTCTTGCATAATCTAGACAAAAAGTGGGAAAAAAAAAAACAAAAAGGAAGAAAGTACTGTAAGAACTAACAATCCAGAATATAAATTTGAAAGTCAAAAAGATAATATAGATAAATGTAGCATCACACTGTCAAAAAAGCTTGACATAATCCAATACCTCAGGAGGTAGAGATCCAAGCATGTCTTTCAAAATATATGGCTCCAGAAGCTCCAAAAATGTTTCTGGAAAAAATTATTAAGTATTTGTACTGTTATCCATTTGAAGTTGGAAAAGACTGCATTAATTATGTAAGAGTGTTTACACAAACTATTCATCTTTCCTGGTGCAAGTAATCTCAATAACCAATTGTGAAAATAGCTTTAGTACAATATCCATTTAACCTTGCAATCACTAATCAAAGAAAAGTAAGAGAATTAAACTGTTGATGACAATGTAATAATTTCAAATGAATATTCAATTAATTTTCTTTTCATGATTCTTTTAAGGTCTTTGTTTATGGCTTAATGTTTGGCATTTAGGAAGTAAAGTGGCAATAAGAGCATAAGCTCAATGTTGCAAAGAGAATGGATTAGCTATTATCACAAATAAATGCATCAAAGAGAAAGTAGGAGTAACAAAGATTGAAACATCGGGAAATACATGTAGAATTGCATCTGAGATGGTTTGGCCAAGTAAGAATAAGATAAATATAGACCCCAAATAAGAACGTTAACCAGATAGAGAATAGACCGAGTGTTAGGTATTGTTAGATATAATACCTTTTTAATGGTTTTACTTTGAGGATATGGTTTTCAACAAAATATTTTATGCCATGTGATCATGAATATTTTACTGAGATATCATTAATTAGCTCACATAGATTACACTAATTGCCAGAGGAAGAAGATTATACAAAAGAATAAATACTTTCGGTTTTTATATATTTTCAAATACAGAGCATTTGTTTCAATCATGGAGAGAGAAAATTTTGAACAACCAAATATATTAGAAGATGTTCTATGATTACTCTTTCGTTTTGGTTTGTAAAGAATGAACTTCTATCAACGTTTTGTTCTTTTCACTCTGCATCCCCTTTTTTAGAGCCATCACTTGTCAATTTAAAAAATCATTGAGTTATTAAACTAAACTAAATTGTTAACCAAAAGAAATAATTGACGCTGGTTCTGAAAAGGATCAAAACAAGAAGTGAAATGAAAAGAGATGCCCTCTTAACAACATACTACCACACAATGCTAAGACAAAGGGTTACCTCGCTGTTGAACACCCACGAACTTGGAGAAAATTTCATCAAAAAGAATATCCATCCGTTTGATATGACAACAAAATTCAACAGCAACCCCACCAACACGGGTATATTGCTCCTTTATCTCACAATGCACTGAATTGCTTCTACTATTTGAATCATTGGATTGGTCCACTTTACCAATTTGGTTGCAGAATGCCACTGAAATATAGGAGAACACTTCATCAACATATGATGCAAGCAACTCCACCAAGAAGGGCATTATGGCCTCATGTACAGCATCCAAGGTTCTAGGAAGGTCAATAACCCCATGAGCATGGCCATCATAAAGAGTCATTGCCATGTTCAAGGCACCCATCCAGTCACCTGCCTTCCGCAAAACAGAAATACGCTCTTTCCAAGGTAGAAGACGAGAAATGAGAAGATGTGTTGGACCAAGTATATAAATAGAAGCTCCTCTTACAGCAACAGAGTTATGATAAGCTTTCTCAGGATTTCCAAATACATTGATGAAGTGAGTATGATAAGAGACTAGATCATCTCCTCCAATACCATCTACGGCAATACTTGTTTGGTGAATCACAGTTCCATCCTTGGAAAATAAATACAGTTGTCCACTTGAAGTTTGAACTTCTAGCATCTGAGCAATAAAATATCTCTTTAACTACCCAAATAGCAAAGAAGCAAAGAGATGCAAAAGGAAGTGTGAAAGGAAACAAGACGGACACACCCAGACAGAAAAAAAATAGTGGCCAAACATCTAGCTAATCCAGGGACAGAAGAGGATGTAATACCTGATCATCCAACCATGCTAGACCTATAGCTGCACCTTCGAGAGACCATCTTCCATATACTTTTAGTTCTGATTTGACCAACTTTGCAACCAAAACCTTACGTTCCCAAGCAATTGCAAGCAATGAAACTCTTTCGATAGCTTCTGCAGACGTATTTTCTACAAGAGCAAGAAATATTTAGAAAAAAGTCAACATCAATTATAGTTTGTGATAAAATGAACCAGTACCAGTAGAAGTATGTGTCTGTGTCATGTATTTCCATGCAGTATACGGCATAGACCCCTCCCTAACCCCATCTGGCCTAGAGAGTTGAGCATAGACTTGCAATGTAGGGCTCAGCCGTACCTACAACAAAGAAGTCTCAACAGATGAAGGAAAAAATATGGCACAAAAGGCACATTGAACCAGCACAAACATCAGATTTCCATACCACCAATGCAGTTTGATGGGTTACAAATACAACCACACCTTCTTCCAACAAAGAAGAAGATTCATTGAAGAGTTTCCAACCTGCATCTCCGCCAACAACACCCATCATGCTGCTTATACTGCTGGCTGGGGCTGAGGTGTTTCCCTGAGAAAAAGGAGACGCACCTCCACTGAAGTCATCGAAAAGGAGTGGTGAAGCTGAAAGCACCAAGCCTGTACTTTGCCCATCAAGAAGACACTACAAGATTAACCCAAGTTAAACAAAGGAGAAATGTGAGATGCTTGGATACTAAATTAACTCACGTTGCTAGACTCAGCCCATTGTCTACATTACAATGAAAAATGTTATATACCTGAGTTTTGATGGAGAATCTACTAAACAGAGGAACAACTGAGATAATGTGCAAGAGAACCAGACCCTTACAATCACCAGTAACTGCTTTAAATTGACGAGTATTCTGAGGATCTTGTCCAAGAAATAAGGTATGTACAACCGGTGCTGTATGCTCACCACTAATAACTTTTGCCACAACCCCTTTCTGTACATCCCACAGGATTAGATGACCATCACCATAACCAGCTAAAAGAAGGTCTCCTTGTTGATTGAAAGACATGGATGTCACTGGAGCACGCAACCGATCACCTTGTATACCAAGCAGCAACATCTAACAAGTAAATAGCATATATTGATAAATGATGTCAGAGCTGATACCAAAACTCAATTACATAAATGCTTGAAATTATAAGCATCAGCATTACTGATTTGTGCATTGTCTAGTAATCATTTAAAGAGTGTCTTAATAGTACACCATTAATAATGTGTGCATGTGTGTTGGGGAGGCAGGTTTTTTTTTCTTGTGAGGTAGTTTAATCCATTATTTTTGCAAAAACAAAAAAAATCGTTTGCATGTCCATATTTTTTTCTCATTCCTCAGATATTTCAGTCCAATCTGATAGAATGTGCTTTTAATGTGAAATCTAAAAGAAAAACTTATCAAGTTAAAAGATAACAACAGACATAATATTACTATTGGAAAGTCATCTTAATTGTGGTACTCCTGACAGGCCTTAATCGGTCTGCCTACATTGAAGCCTCCAGAACCTTCATAATCATAGTACTAGGAATGAGAGGATATGTTTAGTCCTACATTGCCTTAGCGACATGACCTAACTAATGCTTATAAGGCTGCTCACCTTATAAGTTTGTTTAGAGCTGATTTAAACCTAAGTCTAAATTTGAAGATCACATCAAGATCTATCATATATCCATTGTTGGGTAACTTGCATTGTCCACAATCCCAGCCCACAGCCCTTGGCATGAGGGTTGTGTTGGAAAGCCACCACAATTGCATCCTCTTTGGGTTACCTTCATTGCAGCCTCTTTCATTGTACTAGGCAGTGTTGTCAATTATAGATGGCAGAAAATGGTGGAAAGGCAATAATTCGCTATATCATATAATAGATAGCGTTGCGGGTAAATAGCAAACGGCACATAGCCGTTGAAATATGACATACATCAGTGTCAAAGTTAAGTTATATGCAAGTAACAGTAAAATGCACAGAATTGGCACAATATTAACGCAAAAGTTCAATTGGCTCAAGACTCGCTGAAAATGACAATAGGATGTAGGTTGTATGACGCAACCATGACACCAATAACGACCGCAGAAGCGGGCAGAATCAAGACTGCAAATCCAATGAATTTTATAGCGGCTATTTAACACTGGTAAAAGGTGTGAACGGTGTAATTAGTCTCACCGGTTTTGAGAAGTTAAATTAAGCACTAAACCCAAATTCTAAGAATTACATTATTTTTATTCCTTAATATATCAGACTAGGTATATGTTTGCAGGCAAGGATGTAAATTAAATTTCCAAAATTAATTGAGCAATGAACATGAGCTAGATCAAGAGAGTTTGATTAAATCGGAAGCAACCTTTCCATCAGAGCTGTCAGCATGATGAATGGAATATTTACTGGGAAAGACAACAATGAGCCCTTTTGACATTCCTACTGCAATATAATTAGCATGAACTGCCAAGGCTCGGGCAGAGCCTTGCTCACGCCTGAATGTTTGGGACGAAATTGCTCTGGTGACTGCATTATCAGCACTAACATCAAAGTATCCCAACGTCGTTGACCCTCTCCGAACGCCCTCGAGTCTCATTGGCTGGGCAGCAGCACCCTCTTCCAGATGCAAACCAGTTGAAGCTCGCTTCTTCTCCAGTTCTTCAGCCAGTTCAAGTGGTTTCATTGAATACTCTCGTTTCCTATCTGCTCTCTTAGCAGCCCTTCTGCTTTCCAATTCCTCAAGCTTCTCTTCCACTAGCTCTGAAACATCACCTAACGAACTACCCTCCTCACTAACGCCACCACTCATCTCATTCTTAACATTTTCTATAGAACTGCCACCATTATCCACCGTTTCTTCTGCTTCCACAGCAGAATCCGTAGCTGTGATTCTCCCATCAGCACCATCATTCCCATCCAAGTCATGATCATCACTATCTTCATCAAACGGTACAGAATTAGTAACCTTCCCATGATCACCGTCAACCTCATCTAAATTCCTATTCTCCTCACTCACTATAGAAGAATCATTATAATAACCATTTCCATCACCATCACCATTGTCATTATCATTATCGGTATCACTATGCACCTGATTGTCAGCGGCACTATCAATCTTCAAATCATTGGCAATTTCTACATCACTCTCAACACGTTCGCCGTTAACAGAAGCACTTTCACTAGACTGAGTCTCGATTTTCCGCGGCACAGGATCGTATTTCTCGCTAGGCTCGCCCAATTCGCCTTTGGAAGAAACATCGGAATAATCGTCGCCGGCGGCAGCGATCGAACTCAACTCGGTGCTGCTTGCGGCCGCAGATTTCCTCCTGGAAATGATCGCCGCCGCGTGCGGCGTAGGAACGGATCGAGACGCCGCTGCAGCCGCCGCGAGCGCGGCGCCCGGCTTCGCATTGGACCGCACGCCTTGTAGTAGGGAAGAGAACGGGCGCGAAACGCGTGTGCGGTCGGAGAATTCGGCTGACTTAAGGCGAGAAATTGAATCGAGTGGGGGTTGGAGTGGTTTTGGTTGAAGTGTGGGGTTTTGAGGATGGGAATTGGTGAGTGAAGAGAGGGAGTGAGATGGAGAGGAAGGTGGAGAGGTTGAGGAAGAGGAAGTGTCACAGTCGTTGAGAATATCATCGATGGTGCGGTGGGGAGCGTCGTCGGCGTCGGCGTCGGCGTCGGAGGAGGAATCGGAGGTGGCAGAGTTGAGGAGTGAACGGACGTCAAGCTCCATCGTGTGTGCCCAACGCCGATACGCACAAGTCTTGTGTTGCTTTATTATTTTAACTAAATATACAATTTAGAGAAGAAAAAAAAAATTTAC
>Ga0209700_103985_pt1 | contig 27419 bp, 16 predicted proteins | sample SiratroredBW_FD_187528 | JGI IMG/M metagenome (GOLD analysis project Ga0209700, IMG submission 187528) | Root nodule microbial communities of legume samples collected from California, USA - Siratro red BW (SPAdes) (version 2) | ecosystem: Host-associated > Plants > Roots > Nodule | place: USA... | reverse complement strand
AATCTCTTTATTTTTTTTAATTTAGAAATAAGAAACGGAAAGACATTAGAATGATTTTAAAATATAGGATAAAAAATTAAACTAATATGTATATGAACTACAATCTGAATGGTTTTAAAATATGGGAATTTAAAAGTAAAATTTGTAACACAATAAACAATTAACCTATAGAAAACAATTACTGATAAAAAAAAAACTATACAAAAACAATATAACATTTATTAACAGAGACATTCTAACTAACAACTTTATGTTCTCATATTTTACTACCATAAGCTAATTATCAATGAAATGAGGTAACCAAATTAACGTATATGCTCTGCATGTAGTAACGTTACTTACAATGCCTGAACGAGCTTTGGATGACTCATAAACCTTGAGAACAAGGCCAAAGAAGCAGTGGCTTCAGCGTTGAGGAAGTACTTTCCAGAAGGTGAAAGCTGAAAGAGTCTTTGGACCTTACCATCTTCATTTACGCGTGTTGAGCAAGTGAGAAGAGAGTGACTTGCAAGAAGAGACAGCATGCGATCAAGCCTTTGGGGTAGCTTTTTGTGCTGAATTGGAAGTTGAGCAGCAATCTCAGAAGCTGACACACCAAGTGGGGTTTTTGTTGTTGTTGTTGTTGCCGCCTTGGCAATGATCTCAAACAAGTTGAGCTCAATGGCAGCATTCAACACAGCAGTGTACACCATTGGGCTGAAGCTCAGTAGCATAGCGGATAGGCATGGATCGTTTTCTTCATCTTTAATCTCTTCACAGCTAGAACCCATCTGGTTTCTGGTTTCTGGTTTATGGTTTCTTCACGATGAGAAAGAAGATGCAGATCAAGATGAAGAGATATATAGAAGAATGTTGAAAAATAATCACAACCACCTTTTACATAATCATTGCATATGGATGAAATTCTGTCTCACATGTTTGGCTGTGTCTTTTGCTGAGGTTGTGGCATGGACGGAGAAATCTTGGTTAACAATTTTGTATATATGTTTTGTGCTATTATAATTATAGAAACACTGTATTCTGCAGCTGTAATGCTGCTATCTGGTATAAAATTATTCATACAGAAAGTCTATAAATGATTTTGTATTTGGCACAGTATGTATTATTTTGTGGCATTATATGTGAGGATCACATCAATATTCCATAAACAAAGTCACAATGTTCTGGCCTGCCATTTGTGCCAAAGTGTGTCACTTTCATCTCTTTAGCTATAATGTTTGTCATGTTTAGGATGGGATCTCTTACCGATTGTTTTTGCACTAGTAGAAAAAATACATTTCACGGCAGGATATCATTACGGTTAAAAAGGAACCGCAATTAAAAACAATGCAGTGATATTTTTGAAATTAAGTAGAACCATATCGCCGCGGTTAGAGCGAGAACCGCGATGATAAGACACAAATATTTAAAATTGAAAAATTTCAAAGAGATACAAGCGTGGTTGTTTAGACAACCGTGCTGGTATCTGCAAAATAATTTTTAAATTATTTTGGAGAGAGATACAAGGGCGGTTGTTCCTGTGCAACATAACTTAAAAATTTTGCTGGGAGATACAAAGGCGGTTGTTTAAACAACCGCCCTTGTATGTGGGATACGAGCGCGGTTCCCACTAACAATTGCGCTCATATACCCTTTTTTAGGGATTTTGCGAAGCCTTCCTTCCCTCTTGCGCAGTGCCATTCTTCCTCTATTTCTCTCAAGCAGTCTCGCCAAGAGTTTCAAGGGGGACACATTGTTGGGTGAAGGTGGGTTTCGCAGAGTCTACAAAGGGTGGTTGGACGAGAAGACCCTCTCCCCTGCCAAACCAGGTACTGGCATGGTCGTGGCCATCAAAAAATTGAACCCTGAAAGCACCTACGTCTCTTCAAGAATGGAAGGTACCCTTTTTCCCTCCCTTTCCCTTACTTTTTAACTTCTACACTAAGAACAAACCACCGTTCAGAGACCACCACCGATTCGGCTGTCGCGTTAGATCTGGAGGCGGAGGTCGCGTTCGCGGTGCTGGATCTGGAGGCGGAGGTGAATCGACGTTGTTGGATCTGGAGGCGGAGGCGGAGGTGCATCGGCGAAGGAGTAGAAGGCGCAGCCCAGAGAACTTTGGTGAGATGTAACTGGCCGGGGGATGAGACGGTGGCGTTGCTGTTCTTTTTTTTAAAAAAAAAATTGAATTTACCACCGCAGTTGCAATAAGAACCGCGGTGGTATATTATACTTTCCATCGCTGTTATACAATCGCAATGGTATCTTTAGTACTTTTTAATGCGGTTCGGTCTACCGTGGTTCCAGAACTGCAATTGTAAGTCTTGTAGAACCGCGATTAAGTATGTTTTTTCTACTAGTGTTGGTGGTAGGTTTAAAAGTTTTAAAAATTATAATAAAAGTTTTGCTTTTAAAAATTAGTTTTTCTTGTAACTTTTAATCAAAGTAAATTAATTTAAATAGCTTTTGTAATTTATAAATTAGTTTAAAGCTTTTATAAGAGAAAAATAGGATTTTCTGCATGAAGAATGCTAAAGTTCATATGAGTTTACGACTCAGTATGTACATCTATTTTTAGATAGTAAGTGTTAGTTAATTTATAAGTTATAATTAATGGTTAGAATTTTTCTTTTGTTATTTTATTATTTTCAATCATTTTATTTTCTTAAAATATAAGTTAAATTTATGACATAATTTATTTATTTTTGTGAACTTAATTAATTTAAAAAATATCAAGTTTATTTCAGAATCACTATGTATATTTGCTTAATGGGTCAAATTTTTAAGGAAAATGATACTTTGACACCATTGTTCACGTAACTCCCATTTGACACTCTTACGTGTCACATGGGTCCCATTAGCGAAAGAGAAAGAATGTATTTGTTTTTGTTGTATACAGAAGGGTAATTTCATCAAATATAAAATTGTAACCCATGTATGCGAAACTATTACTGAGATGACCATTTAAGCCAACAGAGCTAACAATATTTCCTGTTGGGTTTTTTATGGCAAACCACTTATTTAAACATGGTAAACCACTTAGACGTATTTCTTTATATGTCATCTTCAGTTAACCACTTATATAAACATGACAAACCACTTATATGAACATGGTAAACCACTTAGACATGTACTTATTTATTCAGATGTCATACTTAGTTAACCACATATATAAACATGGCAAACCACTTAGACATATACTTATTTATTCAGATGTCATACTCAGTTAACCACTTATATAAACATGACAAACCACTTATATGAACATGGTAAACCACTTAGACATGTACTTATTTATTCAGATGTCATACTCAGTTAACCACTTATATAAATATGACAAACCACTTATATGAACACAGTAAACCACTTAGACATGTACTTATTTATTCAGATGTTATACTCATTTAACCACTTATATAAACATGGCAAACCACTTAGACATGTACTTATTTATTCAGATGTCATACTTAGTTAACTACTTATATTAACATGACAACCACTTATTTAAACATGACAAACCACTTAGACATGTACTTATTTAGTCAGATGTCATACTCAGTTAACCACTTATATAAACATGACAAACCACTTATTTAAACATGACAAACCACTTAGACATGTACTTATTTATTTAGATGTCATACTCAGTTAACCACTTATATAAACATGACTAACCACTTATCTAAACATGGTAAACCACTTATATAAATATGTCTAAGTGGTTTACCATGCTCATATAAGTTGTTTGTCATGTTTATATAAGTGGTTAACTGAGTATGACATCTGAATAAATAAGTACATGTCTAAGTGGTTTGCCATGTTGAAATAAGTGGTTTGCCATGTTTAAATAAGTGGTTAACTGAGTATGACATCTGAATAAATAAGTACATGTCTAAGTGGTTTATTGTGTTCATATAAGTGGTTTGTCATGTTTATATAGGTGGTTAAATAAAGATGACATATGAAGAAATACGTCTAAGTGGTTTACCATGTTTAAATAAGTGGTTTGCCATGGAAAACCCAACAGGAAATATGGTTAGCACTATTGGCCTAAGTGGTTAGCTCGGTAATAGTTTCGTATACATGGGTTGCAATTTTACATTTGACGAAATTACCCTTCCGTATACAATAAAAACAAATGCATTCTCTCTCTTTCACTGATGGAACCCATGTGACACGTAGCAGTGTCAAATGGGAGTTACGTTAATAGCGGTGTCAAAGTATCATTTTTTTTGTTTCATTTTATTTCGTTTCTTTTCTTCTATTTGCAACTAAAACCTAACTTGTGTTGAATTGCGTGTACAATTTTTACTCATTTTAAGTGCATTTGGCCACCAAAGTTATTTGGCTTCACATATCTCATATTGAAAGTATTCGAAATGATCACAATGGTAGCACTCTATTGTTGTTTTGTCTACTTCTCTGCCTTTTTAATCTCTACTTCTTCTTTGTTCAACTCCACCTCAAAAAACTCTTATTTCACATGCACGTCTAGCACCTATCTTATCTTATGCAACTTTTAGCACTTGCTCCTCTTGCACACCATTCATATACTGTTCATGAACTAACAAGCTGCTTTGAAGTTCATTCAAATCTTATTATTCTTCAATAGAGCACACTACATAATCGTACCTAAAGATCATTGAGCAAAAAATCTTTTCACTGAGATTAAGATGAAATAGTTGTTCACCCTACATCCTCATCTTATTTGTAGTTGTGAGAGTTCGAGCAAAATATTCATTAACAGATGATTCTCTATTCTTAGCATTACCCTGGTATTCTTGTTTTAAAGAATCTCATATCTCTTTCGACATCTCCTTCTTCAATATTGTTTCAAGCACAACTCAATCAATTGCTTGAAATAAATAACTTTTTACTTTTAGATCTTTCAACTTGAGCTCCTCCATAGCCTTCTTTTCATTCTCTGTTCATACAACTTAACAACTTTTGCAAGAAGTTCTCTATTAGCATTGTCCAATGATCATAATGCTCATTCAATTTTGGAATTGCATGTTATACAAAATTACCATAACTAATTATGATTGAAGTATGTTGTTTCTTGCTACATTAAACCTTAACTCTGATATCAATTGTTAACTAAAAAATATGATAAAAAACATGACTGAGTCCTTGGTATTATTTACGAAATAAAAAAGGCCAAATTATACACTTAGCTTTATAACTGAATTTCTATAAAATAGTCTTAAATATCTCATGTCTAGCAATTTATTCTAAGTGAGAAAACAAAGCAATAACTAAAATTCAAAAAGATTCTCCAAATTAAAATTCTTTGACTCAGTCAACACATCCACTATGTTACGGTCATATCTCAATAGGATATAAAAATAATACTGTCCTCATATTAGTTCAAAGTAGTTTTAAAAAATAATTAAGCTAAAAAGAACTTGGATCTTTCACTCATGTAGCAAAAGGTCTATTTAGAATACCAAACCAAAAATACTTACACAACCTCTCCCAAAACTAAAAGTACAAAGACATAAAACCATACCGGTTGAGATCGAGTAGAACATACAACTAATCAAAGATCACGATAATTATATAAAGTCTTCTAATAAAAATTAAAATTAGCTATATATTTGTTTTGATCCATTCTATTTAAACTATTCATTTTCTATGTATTAGAGTCTTTAATTTTTATTCATATAAATTAAAGTTGGATAACAATGAGTTTAAAACAATTAATTTAGTAGGGGAATCAATTAGGCTACACTCACCATCCTATGATTTCATAAAAATTCACATTATTTCTTTTCATTCTTGCATGTTAGCCTATTTTGATTGTTTAATACCAGCATCCATTATACATTACATAAATATTTTTAGATGTTGGAAAAAAAATTACTATTACACAAATATTTTAAGTTGTTACAAAAAAATTACTATTTATTTTATATTAAAGGACGAAAAGTAAAAAAAGTGAAAAAGAGATAAAAGAAAATTATTTAGATTAAAAAACATAAATAAGTAAAATATAATTAACTATTATTAATATTTTATTTATTATTTCAATAATATTATTTTAATTAATTATTTTATCCAATTTAATTAAACCGTTAATAAAAAGTCAAATCAAGTATTTCAATTTTGAAAAATGTAATATTGTAAATTTTTCAATTTTAGTCATTATTTATATGAATAAATAATATGACAAAAATAATTAAACCTAATTTTCATCATCTCTATATTTAAATATAAAAAGAAATTCATATTTAGTGAATCATAATTGATGTGATGATTTACAAAATAAAAAGTAATAAATTTAATCAATAATTTTAACCATATTAAAATTAAATATTCTTGTTTTATACCATTTGTACATAATAATAATTGAAAATAAACGGTGAAGAAGTTTGAGAGAGAGAAATTAACAAAGACAGAGCAAACAAGTTCCTAGAAGCCCTCTCTCTGCCAAAAGGCAATCTCAGCGAGGAAGCGGTTCAATCCACCGTCGCAGACACGCTGTTTATGGTCCTCGGTTCGTTTCGTTTCGTTTCGTGTCGTTTCATTTCATTTCGTTTCGTTTCTTCTATCTGCAACTAAAACCTAACTTGTGTTCAATTTCGTGTACAATTTTTACTCGTTTCAAGAGCATTTGGCCACCACTGTTCTTTGTTTTCACATATCTCTGCTGAACTTGAAGCCTTTTAGGTTTCGTGTTTCTCCTTTCTGTTTAAATCGTGGATTAGTAGCTTCGCACGTACTTGTTTCGACTTTTTCAATTATTTTGCTCGTTCTTGCTTTTCTTGAGCACATTCTAAATGTTTCTTTAGTGTTAACAATTATTATGATTATTATTATTGCGGTTTTAGGTGTTTGAGTCTGCGGCAACAGTGTTCTGTTCGATCTATTTTCGATACTGTTGTATGTGTTTGAAAAAGCTTGTTTTCAGCGTTAAGAGACTCTATTATAATAGCTTATGATGCATTCCTACGTTGTTTTTGGCTTATTTCATTAAGCTTTACAATATAGCTTACAAAAACTTTTCTGAAAATAGTTTTGATCTCGTTTTCTTCTCGAGTATGAAAATTGAGTGTTTGTATTTTTATCGGATTGACAAATGTTATGTTAGCTTATAAACGAGTGCCTATTTCCTCAATTAAGTTATTTATCCAAACAGGCCCTAAAACCTGGGTTTTATATAGTAATGCTATAGTGTTAGAGTAGTGCCCATGGCAGCTGTTGGCTGTAGCAGACGGATAGTAGGGATATGTTTTCATTCTAATAGGGCCCCTGAATACCGATGTCAGGGCATGATTTTGGAATTTCAATTTAAAAACAATATTTTTGCTTATAAAATCAATTAAAAGCTGTCATTTTCTCGCTTTCTCTCTCAAGCCTACCCTAGTTTATCTCTTTGAGCTAGCACAGTGTTGATGGGTTTCTTTGCCCCTGGTTTCTGTTATCTCCAGGAACTAAGTCTCTTGGAGATCGCTGCCTCGCCCTAACTTAGGTGGCCTCTGCTTCTCTTGCGTTGGTTTGGCAGTATCTGCCTTTCACTAAGAACTTTTATTGTTAATTGTGAATATCATCAGGTTTAGGTATTTTCTTTATAATTTTTGAGAATTTATATGTATATTGTATATAATATTTAAAGAATTTTCAGAATAGCAAGCAGCTATCCCATAGGTTTTTTGGGAGTGGTCACTATCCAGGATTTGAAGCACAGTCTAAAACTTGCATCAAGATCCTTTTACCCTTAGCATTAAGTTCACCAATCAAATGATGTGTGGATGCTCTTCTAATGTTAAATTACGTCCCTTTATTATGTGTTAAAAAAATTGTAAAAGAAACTCACGTGTCTATCATTTGACCAGAGAACTTGATGTGAGAAGCTTGATCTAAGTTTTGTCATCTTAAATACTATTTTTCTTTTAGGTAAACTTTTGTGGCAACCTTGGTTTTATTTCGGCGTTGTTCCCATGAGAGTTCTAGTTTTGCTCCATGGTTTTGTTTGAAAAATTCAGGTTGTACATCAATATCACACTCTTCAGATGATTTTAGGTTTTGAAAGTTTGAGATTTTGGTTTCTTGAAGTGGATTTTGGGATCTCTCATGGATGATTATGATTTACCTGATGAGATTGGTGTTGCTCTGCAACGCCTGAAACTGTTTACCTGATGACATTGGTGTTGCTCACTAATGCCTTAAACTTGTTCTTTAAAATTGTGGTTGGTTTTGGCTTCAATCAATGGGATTTGTGAAGCTGACTTGCTGTGCTGATGTCTCCTTTATAGAAGTGTATTCTGTTTATTTGATGAGTTGAGCTCTACAACTTGAAACCATCAGCTGTTTATGTGCTGGGAAAACTAGCACATAGGTTTGTAGGTGAAAATTTTTTAGATTTGAATAGTTTCTTCTGATTGGTTCAATCTCTCTTGCAAACTGGAGCCTGACTCTTCATATCATCACTTTTATTAAGCAATTGATGTTTAATCTTTAGCAGATGCTAGGGAATGGAGCATATGTAATAATGAGTTTCTTTATTGGAAATTTAACAAAATTTTTGCATCCTTATTCTTCCTCAATTGCAACACTTATGTTGTTCAAACAAATGTCATTTTTGTGTGTTTGTACGATTAATTTAATTCCATATTAGTTCATACTTTTGAAGGAAGTTATATTTATCTGGTGCTGTCTTTCAATATGCCAAAATGTATTGTTTTACATTTTAGAGAAAATATTGTTTCTGTGCCCTGTCAAAATGATCAATTAATTTAACTATCCGTTGAAAAACTTTGCATTGGTGATGGAATTAATATGAAACCATTTTCTTCACATGTTTTCTATTGTATACCCATTTAGTTACCCTAAGTTTGAAATTTGTGTTCTTAGGTTTTATTCACCTGTTGCATGGAATCGTCAGCAGAAGAGTATTCTGCATTTGAACAGAAAGTTAGTAGGACAGTGTACTTTGACAACCTGTCACCACAGGTCACTGAATCTGTGATAAAAACTGCTCTTGACCAGTTTGCCACAGTAAAAAATGTCAAATTTATTCCCAACTACTTTGGACCTAGTAATCTGCCGCAATGTGCCTTAGTAGAATTAGATTCTGCCAAAAAGGTCAAGGAAATTGTATCAATGGTAGGACAGTATTCTTTTATGATGTCTGGGATGCCCCGGCCAGTGAGGGCTCAGCCTGCTGTGATAGAAATGTTTGATGATCGGCCAACAAAGCCTAACAGAAAGTTAAAGGTACGTTGGTTGAAGTCAAGTGATCCTGATTTTGAGGTGGCGAAGGAACTAAAGAATCTTACACGCAAAAATGCTGCAGAAATAGAATTCATGCGCAAAGTAAGTTCATTCCTGGTAATAAATTTTCTGTAGCTCTTATTACTATTATTATTCCAATTCATCAATTTGCTGAGTATGCCTCTAGGAGTTGATGTGAGGAATATATATTTTCAAATGATATTTTTATTTGCAATGTTCAAGCAAGTTTCTGGTATCCTGTTAAATGCATGCTTGTGTCAATTCGTCAACATTTTCGTTAACAGAAGAGTAGTGAGCAGTAGTGTTAAGCATTTCTATAGTGAGTTATGATATTTACTAGTAACTTTGTGGGAACTTAGTGGTGGAAATTATGATGTCACAAGTGATCCTTAATTCTCATGCGCTGTTAACACAACCTTTATAGATTGTGAAGATGTAAAGGAATTTATACTGAAATTGAAATAACAGAAAATATCTGGTACAAAGTTAGACGTTGGAGAAATTTAGGGATGGAAAGATAATCTGTCCTTATTAAACTTGACATAAAATTGTAGAATAAGACTTTTATTGCTTGTATTAAACATACCAGAAAGTGTGGATTTTTTTTGTGATGATCTGGAATCAGATAAAACTGTCTCAAACATTGGTTGATTAGTTGCTAAGTGTGTAGGATGGGCCTTCCTCGTTATGTCCGCCATCTTAACTTTAGTTGCTATGTATTTTCAGTTTGTGATTTGAACAATTTATTAGATTTATTTTCAAGGAAAGAAGGTATCACCACTCTGTCTAATGTAATGCATATACATTCTTTATAATCCCTACATGTCATTGTTCTGAATTTGGAATTATTACTGAAATGAAAATTTACTTGTTTAAAATATGATTGTGGGAGAATCTTGAAAGTTAGTGTCTTTTGAAGTATGTTTGTATCTACTTGAATTTTTAGTAAATTAGGATTGAGGCAAGGCTTGTTGCAATGGTAAGATTGATATCCACTTTTATGGTTAGGCTGCAAAGATCTAATCTAACCTTCCAACACCCTATTTGGTAGGAGCCTAGGGCGAGTTGCCCATATTATAATATTTTTCATGTGCTTTAAATCAAATGGGAATACCCGTTTACTCGAACACCTTGTAGACAATTTCACTTTATAGAAGTATTGCCGTGTCTGAATTCGATGTTGTCTAGAATAAAGAATGCTACGTGAAACAGTAAAGCTATATGCAACAACTGATATGAAAGCATATCCTTGTTTTATCCTTCTGGTTAAAGAGCACACGTTGTATTTATTTATTTATTTATTTTGTTACAATGATAGCATTAAGGTTTGAACCTATGACCTCTTGCGAACTATCTGAAAACACAGCACTAGTTCGCTCCCTATAGAAGACTCTTATTAGCACGGAAGGTCATCTTACCAAATAAACTTCTCCTCTCTCTTCTATCAGAATAGTGCCCGAAACTATTGCCCGCTAGTAATCATAAAAATCTTTGATAATGTCTACATTGAGCGATAGTAGCATTAGCTTATTCTGAAGTGGGTTCTGGGTGTGTTTGTGTTTGTTCAGCTGCAACTGGACGAAGAAGAGAAGCTTGCAAAGCAGCAGGAAGAGACGCTTAAAGGGCATTACAAAAAGTTCAAGGTGATAGATGGTATTATGGCTGATAAAACTGCCCATCGTTTGGCGAAAATGTATAACCTGCATGTTGCAGATGAATGAAGGCTTCGTTTGGTCTACAATTCATGTAAATATATTTTTCATTTTTCTGGTTAGGATCAAGGCTAGTTGCTTCTTGCTACTACTACTGACGGAGCTCAGTTCATACAAGGTATATAGTCACGCCTAAAGATAATCTTTTGTTTCGTTTTCTTTTGATTCATAGTGGGGCGCTGGTGGTACTTTCCGCGTGGATCTTGCTTTGGAGTGTTAAAACATTTTCTTTCTTTTATCACGGGAAGGACTCGATGAAGTGAATGCTTTTGGTGAAAAAAAAAGACCCAAGTTCCGTAGGGATTTTCGAAAAATAAAGAACCTTTATAACTTGATTTTTAGTCCTGCTGGTTAATTCTATCTTTCATTATAATTATTTCTTCAAATTTGATATAGTATTACATTGGTTTGGGAAAGCTTAGTGGCTGGATCATTAGTTGGAAAGTTCCAAGTGTTGCCTGCATTTCATTCATGGGGTATGTCGTTCGTCTATTTATTACATTTTTGTGTTCTAATGTAGTTTAAAACTTATACACCTCTAATCAAATTGCGCAACCTGGAGAGGTTGCACAGTCAAATTGTTTAACCCCTTCATCCTTTTTATTTGGTTCCAGATAATAAAAAGCTAAATATGGTATAATTGAATTGACTATTTCGATATTTTTGTCGTCATCTTTATTAACCCTTTTCAAGTGATGAGTTGTCTGCTAACTGATCTTATATATGTATTTTTTTTTTAAATTATAATTTTTCAAAGACAAGAGTTATTCAATGTCATATACATAATATTGTTTTTCTGCGCTTAAAGCTGGCACTGTTTTTTTGTTTTTGTGTTTTTTTTTTGAACATTTGCTATTTGACGATAAAATTGAGAAGAGGAATGATCGTAGAATAATCCTATATCTGGCTTATGGCGCTTACACGGTCATTTTGGCAACAACTTATCATTAATGCTTTCTTCGGATTGTTGGAAGATTGAAAAGGAAAGAAAAAGCAAATACTAGAAAAGTTTGTAGAAGATTTATTGATGTGATAGAATAAATTTAATTAGTATATATAAAAATAATTTATAATTTTAAAAAATACTTTAATATTACAAATAAACTTTTGAAAATGTAAAATTACAATAAGTTTTAGTTTAAAGTTGAAAATTATTATAAATGGTAATATATAACAAGTTATATATTAAAATAATAATAAATGAATAAAACTACTTAATTGAAATTTTAATATTATTTAAGATCATTTATATTAATATTTATTTTTACTATTTTAACATTTATTTACAAAATATAATTATTAAAGGAAATCAATTATATTGGGTTAAATCTAATATATATTTTAACTATATATATTATTTTTATAGTATGTAAGCATGGTCGATCTTCATGTTTTTCGTGGTTGAGTGAAAAAAGTTAAAATGTTTATTTTTTCTTGAGTGTCATGTTTATTTTTTATTCTTTTTTTTCTCATTTATTTTTAAACAGTAAATTTGTATAACGACTAAAAATTTTATGGTGACTAAAATAAGAAAAAGCTTGGCGACTAAGGAAGATGAAAAGAATTACACATGAGAGTGTTACGCCGAAGTTGACATGTCACTAAACGAATAGGTAATTACTTAATAAATGTCATTAAGAAATAGAGAATAAAACAAAATTAAAAATTTTATGGAATAAAAAAAATTAGGAGTCTGTATATGTTTTTCTCTTAGGAATTTTTTGTCATTACCTAGAGATCATTTAAAAAATTCTAAAATTCGGTATCAGTTATTGGAGAAGCCGAGATTCACTCTGCCATTGGTATCTTCTAACCACAACTTTATCTTGAAATCAGATTTTTAAAAATTAAATTAAATTTAAAAGTCCACTTCTTAACAATTTAAAATTTAAAATTATTTGATATTATTTGTTACTTAATATTATTTATTAGAGTATTACATTTTCTCCCAAAAATTGATGTCCTAACTCGGACATTTACATCTAACTTGTTACTGCTACAGACAATAATTGATTCCATGTATCTGTCAACCCTGCAACACACCAATGAGTACAGTCCATGCCTTTGAATTTATTGTAAGAACTAGGATGTGCATCTTTTCTCAATTGTGACAGAGTTGTAATGTTAAGCAGATGAACAGGTTTGGTTATGTTCTTCAACACATCTTCCACCACATATAATGCTTTTGGCAATCCAGCAGGGTAAGTTGATCCATTTACTGGCACTGTCTCCTTTCCACAGTTTGTCACTCCTGGCTCATTCCACTCCGAACCACTGATTCATATACACATTCAAAATCATCACAAGCTTCAAACTTTTTCAGCACCAACTATTGCACTCACATGCTAATGTTTTATTTTAGTTACAAATTTAATGTAGTTAACTGATTCTTTGATCTATCTCAATTGAAATTTTTGCTGCTTGTGAATTTATTAATAAGAAAATGTTCCAAACTTACTGGTAATGGAAAGGAGAAATTCCTTGGAAAAGAACTTTGGTCTTGCTTGTATCTACCTCTGCATCCACCCACTTAGCCCATGTTGTCAAAGCAATTCTAAAAGCTTCCATGCGATCCATGTCTTTCATTATCTTGTCACCTATTTGAATATAATCCCATCTGCAGAACAAACAAACAAAAGGGTCAAGTTACTGCTTAACTATGGTTAGAATCACAACTTTTGGTCTATGAAGCTCGGATGTGTCTTTTTTAAGTAGGGTGTCCGTATACGACACGTATAGGATATTGACAGGCATACGCACTTTACCATACGTATTGGTCAATGAATTGTCCGATTCAAAACACATTATTTTAGGTATTTGATTCCAACAATTTTAAAAGAAATTAACATAATAATTTTGTAAAAATTTCAAAACTTATTATAAGAATAAGAAATAAATTTTATATATAATCAAGAATATTTAAATTATATTTATATATATTTTTTTTTCACCTTTTAGATTTTAGATAGATAAATTATATTCATCTTATGAATTTATATAATTCATAATAATATAACATATTAACATATAGAACCATATCTCCTATTCTATATTATATATTCTGGAAATTACACGTTTTCGAGAGATTATATATGTGTTCGTGTGATATATATTGTTACATAGCTTGTTATGTACTCAATAAAATATTTTATTTAGAAAAAATGATTTTTAACTTGTTTTTGAGTTATCTTAAGCTGTTTTGTAGTGAAATATGTGTAGAGTAAATGATTTTGAAGAAATCTTACGGTTGTTTAGGTCCTCTCCGGTACCACCAAAGCCAAGTGTTGAAAACTACGATGTCCATGTCTTTCCATATGCTTCCACTCTTGAGGGAATCAAGCTTCAGGACTCGACCAATTTTTTCCACTTCAATGTCAACCAAATGTGTTGTATGAAAAACAATCACTGAAACATTGTAGGCCTGCAGCAGCATTGTAGTTGTGATTGCTTCAAATAGTGAAAAGAAATTAGCACAATCTGAAAAGTGTTTATGCAGAGATATATCACTAACCGGGAATGTGTAGTTAGAGGCATTCAAGTCAGCCTGCTCTAACAGTTCAGTTTGAGGCACAGAGGAACGAAGCAAGCAAACTAGTGATTGCCATTGGTTGAGACTCACTGAATCTCCTACAAACATCATCTGCTTCCCCTTATGTTCTGTCAAAAACTCTTTCCCATCAAATCTGCAAAAGGATATTTTGATCATATGCATACATGGCTCTTTTTACATGTATAATTTCATATTCAGCATTTTAGATCCAATTTTACATAAAAAATAAAATATATATAAAAAAAATGACATCATCTTTTATTCAAAACTTTTTCACATTAAATTTTTAAATTATATTTTTTATATATTGTTAAACTTATTTATTTATTTTTATTTAATATGATACTCAAACTCATTCTTAGACAACTAACATAATATAATCTAGTAAGTACATATTTTGTTCAATAAAAATATTAGAAAATAAGGTGAAGGTGATGAAGTTTATGCATAAAGACAAACACTTGTTGCAGAAGTCTAATTTGACCAACACTGATTTAAATTTGAAATTTTGAAAATTTAAAATCTCTGTGTGAAGGTTCACAGCTTCATTATGAAGATTGTGTAAACCCAAAACAAAAACTTTAAGCTCACGGGTTAGCAGATGATACTGTAAAAAGCTACCTATTTTTTTTCTTTCATTGACCAAGAATGTTGCAACTTTATCACATGTCACAGTTACAACCTCAAGAAAGAAAACATGTGTTATATATAACGTGTAGGTTTAGGGTTACTTCATTCCCAAGAGTGATTATATTAAATTTTAATTTATTTTTTTAGTCACATTATTTTTAACATTTCACTTTTAATTCAAACAGAAGAGTTAATCTACACTATAATTAATGTTTTCTTTAATCACGATATTTTAAAATAAAAAATTGTTTTTATTTTTTAACTCAAGGTTTTGTGTAAATTTTAGAATTTTAAATTTTATATCATCTTAGCATATTTCAAAAAAGAAGTTTTACAGGACTGGTGGTGTCTTAAATTTATGGTAAAATGTCCTACATTAGAGAAAGTTATTTCCAAAAGCTATATTTTTTCAAACAAGCATCATATATTAATTAAGCATTTGGTAAAGTTTTATAAATCAATATAAAATTATTTAATCATAATAATAAATGCTTATAATATCAAAATAGATTTTATAAATTCATTTAAAGGTAATAAATAAAATAAAATATTCTTGTATGTTAAGGTTCATCAATGCGTTTAACATTTTCTGTTAGTAATAATAAATTCTTATTTTAAGTTTTATCGGGGGGTTTTGAATCTATTTCATAATGATAGATTCCTACAAAAATATAACGTAAATCTCATAAATGCATTTAAGTTTCTTGCATTTAAAAATATTCATTAAGTATTAAATGCTTACAAATATAAATTAAGTTTCACTATCGAATTTAAAATTATTTAATAAAAATAATAAATTCTTATAAATATTAAAATTTTATACATTATTATTAGTAATAATAATACTAATGCAGAAAAAAAAAATATACTCTTAAAATCAATAAACTGACATATTATTAGTATGAAATGATAATAAACTTAATCCTTTTAAGTAAAGTTCTGAATTCAAAAATGGGAAAAACATAATTCAGAATAAGATCCTAACAAAAATTGACAATTAAATTCTTCTAAAAATATTAATCATACAGGAATAACATCATTTTAGAAAATACTCTTAAAATCCAATATTTACATGGAAAAAAAATTGTTAATAAGATAATAAATATATTGTCTCTCCATCATGTATCTATGTCCCTATCATGGCATGAAACGTATATGAGCTGTGTTCTCACTCATGTATCCATGTGCCTCTCAAACATCATTACACAATGCTCTCACCCGTGACTGTGTTTGGTGAATCAATAAACCATCAAAATCAAAATCCACACTTCAAACGGATTCATTCATTCATTCATTCTATTTTCAAATCCAATTCAACTCTACAAATCATAAAACATGAAAAACTCAATCTCACAGAATCAAATTATTGGTATATCAGAGAAAGTATTGACAAACAATCACATATCATAATTCAGTTAAGATAAACTATGATAAACTCAATATCAGAAAAATCCATTTATAACAATCCAACCTTTTTCTTGAATCTGTGGCTTGAAGCAGAAAGAAGAAGATTTGAAGAAGAAAAGTGAAAAGGGTGTACCTTGACAAGTTGCATTTGGAGGGTTGCCATCTGTATTTGAGATAAAGATGATCAGGGCGACCATATTTCAAGCAATCAAACTCTGAACGAATGTTTGGACAGTTTGAAGAATCATAGAGAGGATAAGAATCATCCCACACCCACTCTCCTTCATAAATGTTGCAACTCAACCCATCTTCTTCAACTCCACCACTCACCAAACACAACCATAAACTCACACACACCACTCCAACAACCCAACAATGGTATATCTTCATTCTTACAATTGCTGATGCTAAATGATAAAAAGGGTGTCAAACATGGGAGGCCACTTTGCTGTTTCTCTATGTCTCTTTATATATAGAGTTTATGGGTGAATTAAGAAAGAATGGTTTTTTATAGAAACAATTTAAAAGGTTTAATGTTTCTTTAAAGGCTTTGTGTATATTCTTTTATTTTGACTATTTTTGTGACGTCAATATAAAATTAATCAAAACCCTTTTGGCTATGTTCATAGGATGGTGCAAAAGAATTACTTTTAGTGATGAGAGAGTGAGTGCCATTGAGGGAAACCCAAAACCCAATTGTATAATTTAGGTAATGTTTAATTATATATGTGTATATTTGCTTAATATATATTTTTCTAAATTATAATTTAATTCTTAATGTTGTTTTGGTATTTTTTATATTTTTTTCTTTGATTCTATGATTATAGAAAATTCAAAATTTTAGTTACATTGTTAATTTTATATATGCTTAATTTATAGTACTTTAGTCTAATTAAATATTAAAAAACAATTAATGTTTGTAAGAAATGTTTTTTTACCGTTGTCTTATTTGACCTTTATATAATGTCATTTTTAACTTGTAAATTTTACTTTAATGTATTTTTATAATATCTTTTAGTTACAAACTTTAAAATTTTAAATTTAAATAATTAATCTGTTACATTATGTTAAGGTTGAACATAAAACCCAGAACCTATTTAAAATTCAAAATTAAATTTACCACTTTCTTCTTGCTATATCAACATATTTTAATATAAAGATATATAAAATAAAAGTCTTAAATTTAAGCTTAACTATATAACCCTACATTAGAGATATTTAACTAGTAGTAACTTATATAAGTGGTTCAAGATTTGAATTTCAGATTAATATTGTTTAAATAAATAAACTTCTTGAAGAGCCAATGCCATATGTCTTTTTGAAATTAGTAGTTATTATTTTCGAAGATAAATAAATAATATGTACCAGTGCTAAACTATTTTGAATTTTGTAGTCTGAAAAAGTTAGATACAAAGCAAAAATTTTATTGACTTCAAAAGAAAAGGTTGGTAACTAGAGGATTTTTTTTTTCTAATTTTACTGGTGATGAAATTTGTGGTGCTCTTAGAAAAAGTGAGTCAATTTCACATGCAGCACATGAGCAACACCTCACTCAAACAACAACTGTGTTATATGTTTTTGTTTGCCTCACTGTCTCATGTCTCTAGTTTCCTTTTCTTAATTCCTTTTTATGTGGATAGAGACAAAGAAGATAGATGGAACCAACCATCAAAGCTTTCAATATGGTTGGTATGAAATCAGATTAGGAAGGTCAAATTGGGATGGAGATTGGAAAGGACATGAAGTTCAAACAAATTATTTTTTTATGTCTAATTGTGGACTGATGTAATGACCTGTCTAATGGTAGTAGATCATTAAGAAATTAGACGTGTCTAATGCTGGTACATGTTTAAAATTTTATTTATTTTAGATATTTATTTAAGTAGGATTTTAAATAATTTAAGAGTTTTATTTACTTTAGATTTTTAGTTAAGTAAGACATTAATAATTTAGGATTTACATTTATTTATTGTTTTGAATAATTTAAAAATTTTATTTATTTTGTAATTGTATTTAATAGGATATTAAATAATTTAGAATTTGTATATATTTAGAATTTTAAATAATTTAAAAATTTTATTTATTTTATATTTTTATTTAAGTAAGACATTAAATAATTTAAGATTTTTAATAATATAAAAATTTTATTTATTTCATATTTTTATTTAAATAGGACATTAAATAATTTAAGATTTGTATTTATTTAGGATTTTGAATAATTTAGAAATTGTATCTATTTCAGATTTTTATTTAAATAGGATAATAAATAATTTAAGATTTGTACTTATTTTGGATTTTGAATAATTTAAAATTTTTATTTATTTTATATTTTATTTAAGTAAGATATTAAATAATTTAGGATTTATATTTATTTAGAATTTTGAATAATTTGTAAATTTTATTTATTTCATATTTTTATTTAAGTAGGACATTAAATAATTTATAGTTTGAATTTTTTTAGAATTTTGAATAATTTAGAAATTTTATTTATTTAAGATTTTTATTTAAGTATGACATTAAATGATTAAAAAATTTATTTATTTAAAATTTTAAATCATTTGAAAAAAATTATTTATTTTAGATTTTTATTTAAATAGGACATTAAAATAATTGATAATCTTACAATGTCAATAATTAAAATAAAAGAATTTATCGATCACGCTCAATAAATTAATCATATTTTATTTAATTTAATTTTAATCTTAAGAATAAATTTTAATATTACAATTTTATCTATTAAAAAATTACTTAATCAATCATAACAATTACATCATTCACAAACTTTCATAACATTTTCCTTTATTTCTTTTATCTTTTTTTATTTCAAATACACATATTTTTCACTCTCATTTATCTCCTTTTTATCTCAAATAGACTATTTTTTCATTTTAAAAAATTCATCATTAAAATCAAACACATCCTTAAATATGCTAGTTCAAGTAAATTTGAAAAAAATCCTAAGTTACTAAATGAGTTTGTTTATCACACAGGTAAGAGTTTTTCTTTTTCACATTCTATATTTATATAATCATAAATACATTTTTCAAAGGTATTTCTTATAAGTTATATATAAATTTGTTCTTATTTTTTATTTATATTTATTATCTATAGATTATTTTGTTTAAAATGTTTTCTTAAATTACATGTATTTTTTCTGTTAGCATCTAGTCGATAAAGTATTTTTCGATGAAAATCCAGAAATTTTGAATAAAACTTTGATAAATAAGAAGAAATAGGTTCATCAATATGTTAAAAATAATATTTTATTAGTGTTTTCTTCATATGTAAATACAAACATTTGTCCTAATTATATGTATTATAAAACATGAATATCAATAAACAATTAAAAAAGTATTCAAAATAACTGTCAAATATGAAATATTGAAATTAAATAGTTTAAAATTATGATTATAGCATACTAAAAAAATTACAATTATTAATTCTAACGACAGTTCTCAATGATCTAACACAATATTAATATATTTTTGCTCTTATTTAAATTTTTATATTATACAAATTTTATTTTTTATAATGAAATATCAGTATTACAATAATTAAAAGCTTATAAAACACTAAAACTGTGTTAAATATTAATACTAAATATATTTTAATCGATCAAAATTATTAATATTTGAGTTTGCTCATACTTAGTCCATGTTAGCAGCCCAAGTTTGCCGACCACAACGCTTGGTCCTTTTTATGTAAGGCTTTATCTCTGCCTCATCAACTTTAGCTACCACAAAGATAAAAAATAAAAGATCATATTTAAGACGATTGAAAAAGCAAACGTAAGAATTTTTGAATTCAGACATTTAAAAAAAAATTGATCCAATTCATAAATATATAAAATGTAGGAATGAGTCTTTCAACTTTAATATTTCAATTAAATTTTAAAAATATAATTTAATATAAAGTTGGCTCTAAAAATTAGAGTTTAACTGCAAAGTGATCTCACCCAAATTAAGGTTATTTATCTTAAAATGAACAAATAATTTAGTCTTTTTCATTATCTTTAATTTAACATGATATAAGTTTAATCAAAGTAGTATATTATTCTAGTAGAAAAATGGTCTTCAAAGTCGGTTCTGGAAGTTTTTTAACGTTGGTTCTAGAGCTGACATCGATCAAGATGACGTTAAATATTTTCAAACATCACGTCGATTACCAACCAAACCAACGTCACATTGTCAGCTTCCAAGTTGGTTTAAACCAGGCACCGACGTCATGAACCTATTTTAAAATAGTCTAGAGGAGTGCTCCAGAGACAACACCATGTTGGTTGTTTGGCTAAAACCGACGTGGTGGTTGTTATAGAGCACTTTTCACGTCGGTTTTGAGCTTACAACCGAAGTGAAAAGTCATTTAAAAAAATTGGTTGATAAATCTCTAATGGATACGAGAAAACATCACAAAAATCTCACTTACCAACATCTCTTTACTAGAAAATCTCACCAGAATCCGGTGCCGGAAACCTTTCTCCATTCGATGCTCCGACGATTCTACTTTTACGGTCGTGGGTTCCGACTTCAACCTGAAGGTGTTTTGAAAGAACCTTACTTGAAGTAAGAATTATAACTGCAAAGGCTTTGGGTGCAAGAGACCCTCCAACTCATGAATAGTGAATACATCAATATGTTCTATTCAATCGAGTTCAGAATTAATGTTTGACTTCTTTGATGTGGTTTTGAATTGAATTGCATGTAAAAGTTTGGCGCTTTCTTCATGGGCATGTGTTTTTTTTCGAGTTAGATGGAGGGAGAGAGATTGGATAAGTCATCATTGGTTTGTGTTGGCACCAGGGGTGGCTCAAGACCCAAGCAGGTAAAGCAGCCACTTTAGGCCTCAAGGTCTCAAAGGTCTCAAAAAAATTTAATATGCTTTAGGCCACAAAGGCCTCAAATATTTAATATGCTTTAGGCTTCAAGGCCTCAAATATTTAATATGCTTTAGGCCTCAAGGCCTCAAAGGCCTAAAAAAAATTTAATACTCACATATTATTATAAAATAAAAAATATTTAATTTTAAAATTATACTAACAAAATTTTAATTAAAAATTTAAATATTTTAATTAACTTTAAGTTTACATTGGGACTATAAATATTATTTAATGACTTTAAATTTATATTGATATTATAAATACCATTTAATAAATAATATTCTAAATTTATATTGGTACTATAAATACTATTTAATAGATAATATTCTTGAAACTTTCTCATAATAAATTAATAATATTTAAAAAAACTTATATTATCTCTGCCCTATATTTCAAAGGATTGATATCATCTCTTTATATATCATATCTAACTCTTCCACTTCTCTCATTCTTTCTTCCCTTATCTCCTTTCTTCATCTGTCTCTTTATTCCTTCCATAGTATTATCTCAACTTATTTTCAATTTCAAATCTTTCATTTCATATTTCATCATTCTATATTGTGTATTTTTGCACATGTCTTTGCTTGGAGATACTTTGAGCAGTAGATTAATTAAGGAAGAGTTTGTGTTCACTTTGGCTCCTTTGAGTGCATCAATATTAGGAAAAATAATATGAGATTGATCAATTGATCTCAATTTTTTTTTCATTATTGTTTAATTAATCTTAAAATAATTTGTGCAAATTGAAGGGAGAGAATTTACAAGTTACAAAATTATATTTAAAGATATACCAAAGGACATGATTCAAAGATAATATCATAATGAGAGACCTGAGACTATCAAGTTTATTGTCTTGACAATTAGGTTTTATCTTTTTAACTTAGACTTATTTTATATACTTATAAGTTATATTCAATGTGATATATATTATAATTTTTAATTTTATATAAAATATACAAATATGGTAACTAGAAAATTTGAATCAGTTTATTCAAAACTTCAAAAAAAAAGTTGAACTTTTTGTTGAATTACAAAAAAGGACTATGGATAAATTTATAAAAATAAACAAAAAAAATGAATTAGAAAGTACAGGTGAGTGTTGTTTGAATGAAAAGTATTTGAAACATGATAATTTATTGGATCTTGATGGCTTAGATTTATTTTCAGAATTAAATATATTAAAAGGAGATTATAGGATTGGAAAATGATAAACCAATTGACATTCTTAATTATATAAAAAGAATAAATTTTTTTCCAAATGCATATATAGTATAATGTTAACAATTCCAGTATCAGTTGCTTCAGCTGAAAAGAGTTTTTCAAAACTTAAACTAATCAAATCTTATTTAAGATCAACAATGTCTCAACAATAAAGATTTAACGGATTAGCTTTATTGTCTATTGAAAAATATTTTTCAAATGAAATTAATTATGATAATTTAATAGATAATTTTGCATCACAAAAAACTCAAAAAATAAACTTTAGATAAAAATATCATAATTTTAATTATTTTATTAATTTAAAAAATGCCTCATTTTTTATTTCGTTTTAGGCCTTCTAAAGTTTTGAGCCGCCAGTGGTTGGCATAGTGTGACGATTTTTTCGCTCCTCTCTCTCTCTCTCAGATCTCCCCGTGCACACGAGCTACGATCTGTCCCACAAATCTCTGCTACACCCGTCCGATAGTGTCATGCAGATCAAAACTAAAAGCTATTTTTGCCCCTAATTTTAACTTGAGGGACATACTACGTTGGTTCTGGAATAAATAACTGACGTAATATTGAACCATAATTTTATGAAAAATTTCACTCAACTTTCAGGGCCATACATAACGTCGATTTATATCAAAAACTGACATGGCGTGTAATATATATCACGTCGATTGGAATCCCATAACTGACGTGATATATGCAGCGCCAAATTTGAATTTTAAAGTTTTGAATTTTTTTTTTAATTTTTTTATGACGATTTTTAAGTATAACCGATATTAGATATATAACTTTACGTCAATTTGTGGGGAATCGTTATTAAGTATGTTCGTTTATTTACAAATATAGCATTGTATTTTTTGATAATTTGACTTTTAACCGTTTTAATACATAGACGTAGATGTTAATTTTTTTTTTCTATTAAACATTGTCATGTGTTGGTTTGGCTTACGTGACACTACAAAATTAAGGCATATGGCATTGGATAGATCAGCTTAATCATTTCAATATGCAAAAGTCCAAAAGTGGTGGCAAGTTAGAACCAAACTCCACCGGTTCTATAGCCCCTACTTAAAGCCTTCAAGCTGAACAAAACTTTCATCAGACACTTATTTTTGTTTTTTTTTATTTTCTTTTAGTTCAACATTTGCTATTTCACGATAAAATTGAGAAGAGGAATGATTGTAGAATAATCCTAAATCTGGCTTATGGCGCTTACTGGAACAACTTATTATTAATGTTTTCTTCGGACCGATGGAGGATTAAAAAAGAAAGAGAAAACAAATAGTAGAAAATAAGGTTGTTTGAATTAAGAAAGTGAGTAAAAAAGAGGTGAAAAGTTTGTACAAGGTTTAATTGATGGATATAATAAATTTAATTAGTATATATAAAAAATAATTTATAATTTTTAAAAATAATTTAATATTACAACAAAAATTTTGAAAATGTAAAATTAAAACAAGTTTTAGTTTAAAATTGAAAATTATTATAAATGGTAATATATAACAAATTATATATTAAAATAATAATAAATAAATAAAACTAATTAATTGAAATTTTAATATTATGTAAGATCGTTATATTAATATTTATTTATTATTTTAACATTTATTTACAAAATATAATTATTAAAGGAAATCAATTATATTAGGCTAAATCTAATTGTATAATGATATATATATATATATATATATATATATATATATATATAAAATAAGAAAAAACCTTATTGGCGACTAAGGAAGAGGAAAAGAATTACACATGAGAGTGTTACGCGGGAGTTGACATGTCACTAAATTACTTAATAAATGTCATTAAGAAATTGTAATTACTTAAATACGTAATTACTTAATAATTTATGTTCATTTCTCTTAGGAATTTTTTGTCATTACCTAATTCTAAAATTCGGTATCAGTTATTTGAGAAGCCGAGATTCATTTGTGACATTGGTATCTTCTAACGACAACTTTATCTTAGAAATCAGATTTGTAAAAATTAAATTAAATTTAAAAGTACACTTCTTAACAAATTAAAATTTAAAATTATTTGATATTATTTATTAGAGTATTACATTTTCTCTCAAGAATTGATGTCCTAACTCAAACATTTACATCTAACTTTGTGAGTGCTACAGACAATAACTGATTCCATGTATCTAGCAACCCTGCAACACACCAATGAGTACAGTCCATGCCTTTGAAGACATTGTAAGAACTAGGATGTGCATCTTTTCTCAACTGTGACAGAGTTGTGATGTTAAGCAGATGAACAGGTTTGGTTATGTTCTTCAACACATCTTCCATCACATAATATGCTTTTGGCAATCCAGCAGGGTAAGCTGATCCATTTACTAGCACTGTCTCCTTTCCACAGTTTGTCACTCCTGTCTCATTCCACTCTGAACCACTGATTCATATACACATTCAAAATCATCACAAGCTTCAAACTTTTTCAACACCAACTATTGCACTCTTTCTTATCACAGTATTTCTCTTGTAGCCATCACATGCCAATGTTTTACTTTTAGTTATACAAATTTGATGCAGTTAACTGATTCTTTGATCTATCTGAATTGAAATTTTTGTTGCTCATATGAATTTATTAATAAGAAAATGTTCCAAACTTACATGTAATGGGTAGGAGAAATTCCTTGGAAAAGAACTTTGGTCTTGCTTGTATCTACCTCTCTATCCACCCACTTAGCCCATGTTGTCAAAGCAATTCTAAAAGCTTCCATGCGATCCATGTCTTTCACTATCTTGTCACCTATTTGAATATAATCCCATCTGCAGAACAAACAAACAAAACGGTCTATGAAGCTCGAATATATGCATTCTGACACTCGTATAATATGTATTGGTGTCTAGTTTAAAGGATAATTTTTTAAGTATGTTGTAACCTAATTTAGAAAAAGAATGATATAGTAAATTTTTAAAAACTTGCCATCTTATTATAGGTGTCTACATGTCCGTGTCATATGTTCCGTGTCATATTTATGTTCTAAGTATCTGTATTACAAAGCTTTTCTGATATACTCAATAAAATATTTTATTCTCTTCAAAAAGTTTATTTTTAACATGTGTATGAGTTATTTTAAGCTGTTTTGTAATGAAATATGTTTGGAGAAACTTATCCAAACAAAGAGTAAATGATTTTGAAGAAATCTTACGGTTGTCCAGGTCCTGTGCGGTACCATCAAAGCCAAGTGTTGAAAACTACGATGTCCATGTCTTTCCATATGCTTCCACTCTTGAGGGAGTCAAGCTTCAGGACTCGACCAATTTTTTCCACTTCAATGTCAACCAAATGCGTAGTATGAAAAACAGTGACTGAAACTTGGTAGTCCTGCAGCAGCATTGTAGTTGTGATTGCTTCAAATAGTTGGTGGAAACAGTGAAAAGAAATTAGCACAATCTGAAAAGTGTTTATGAAGAGATATGTCACTAACCGGGAATGTGTAGTTATACGCTTTCAAATCACCCAGCTCTAATAGTTCAGTTTGAGGCACAGAAGAACGAAGCAAGCAAATTAGTGATTGCCATTGGTTGAGACTCACTGAATCTCCTACAAACATGATTTTCTTCCCCTTATGTTTTGTCAAAAACTCTTTCCCATCAAATCTGCAAAAGGGTATTTTGATCATATGCATGCATGTTCCTATCTTCATGTTTAATTTCATATTCAGAATTTTGGATCACATTTCCTATGTGAAAAATGAAAATTACTCAAACATATTAAACATGTGTTCTCGATAACATGTAGGTTTAGGGTTACTTCATTCCCTAGAGTGATTATATTAAATTTTAATTTATTTTTTTAGTCGCATTATTTTTAACACTTCACTTTTAATTCAAACAGAAGAGTTAGTCTACACTTTAATTATTATTTTTTATTTAATCACTGATATTTTTAAAATAAAAAATTGTTTTTGTTTTTAAACTTAAAGTTTTATGTAAATTTTAGAATTTTAAATTTTACATCATCTCAGCATATTTCAAAAAAGATGTTTTACAAGACTTGAGTCTTAAATGTATGGTCAAATGTCCTACATTAGAGAAAGTCATTTCCAAAAGCTATATTTTTTCAAACAAGCATCATATATTTGAAGAAGATTTGAAAAGGGTGTACCTTGGTAAGTTGCATTTGGAGGGTTGCCATCTGTATTTGAGGTAAAGATGATCAGGGCGACCATATTTAAAGCAATCAAACTGTGAATTAATGTTTGGACAGTTTGAAGAATCATAGAGAGGATAAGAATCATCCCACACCCACTCTCCTTCATACATGTTGCAACTCAACCCATCTTCTTCTCCTCCACCACTCACCAAACACAACCATAAACTCACACACACCACTCCAACAACCCAACCATTGTATATCTTCATTCCCACAATTGCTGATGCTAAATGATCAAAAGGGTGTCAACCATGGGAGGCCACTTTGCTGCTTCTCCCTGTCTCTTTATATATATATATAGAGTTTATGGGTGAATTAAGAAAGAATGGTTTTTTATAGAAACAATTTAAAAGGTTTAATGTTTCTTTAAAGGCATGTGTGTTCTTTTAATGAATAGAAAATTAATTAAAACCCTTTTGGCTGTGTTCATATGATAGGGTGCAAAATTATTGCCGATCAAAAAAAAAAAAAAAATATGATGGGGTGCAAAAGAATTACTTTTAGTGAGTGCCACAGAGGGAAACACAATTGTATAATTTAGGTAATGTTTAATTATGCATGTATATTTGTTTAATATTTTTTCTGAATTATAATTTAATTCTTAATGTTGTTTTGGTATTTTTTTTCTTTTTTATTTCTATAATTC
>Ga0209700_103984_pt1 | contig 27422 bp, 10 predicted proteins | sample SiratroredBW_FD_187528 | JGI IMG/M metagenome (GOLD analysis project Ga0209700, IMG submission 187528) | Root nodule microbial communities of legume samples collected from California, USA - Siratro red BW (SPAdes) (version 2) | ecosystem: Host-associated > Plants > Roots > Nodule | place: USA... | reverse complement strand
TATTTCAAATTACAATTTTAATCTATATTAGCTTTAAATAATTATTATAAATATAAAATATAATTAATTATATATTATTACACAATAAATATATTTATATATAATAAATTATATATATAACCAATTATATATATAATTAATTATCTCATATGAATAATCAATATATATATATATATATATATAATTGATTACATAATATATTAATTTATTATATAATATAATAGTAAACAATATTAAAAATAAAAATAGTAAATATTAGTTAAATTTTATAATAAAAATAATAAATAACATTATTGATAAAATAAATATTAATAATATAAATATATTTTGATTTAGTGAAAATGAAAATTATTTAGAAAAGGAATTATTTAATAGTAATTTTATTTTATAAAATAAAAATATTACTTAAATTTAATATATAAATTATTTAAAAAAATTAATTTTATAATTTCATATTTTAAAAATTAATTATATTTAATAAATTAATTAAATTTTATTATAAATTAAGTTTTAATTTGAAAATAATTACATAATTTAATATTTTTTATAAATTTTTAAAAATAAATTATCAATTATATCAAATAAATGAATTATATTTTATTTTAATTATTTTTAATCGTAAGAATAAATTTATAATTTTACAATTTTATATATTAAAAAATTAAAATATTTATCATATCTATTACATGGTTCACAAATTTTTTACTCAAATCTTAAAATCTTTTTCTTAATTCAAATAACCTAACTTTTCACACACTTTTATCTTAAATCAACTCAAATCCAGTCTCTCTAATCTCCTCCTCAATCTAAACAAAGCCTTAATCTTTATTACAAAATTCAAATTAATTAGTGTTTACAATTTTCAATAAAATTATTTTTTTCATTCTAAATAAATTAGATCAATTTTTATATTTGAAACACATAAAATAATGTTTGTAGGAAGAGAATAAAGTATTTAACGAAAACATTAATAAACAATACATGTATTAAATAACATCTTTGTCATAAATTTGTAAACTTTGCATAAATCTTGATAAAAAAAATTGTTTTAGTTTTAACTATAAAACTTAAGGTTTAATAAAGATATTTTTTAAATAAATGAATAATAAAAAAATTATAAATAAAATATAAGTATTTGTTCTTTATTTTATTGTCTTCCTAAATGTGTGTTTCTCTCAATTTGTTCAGGCTTTAAAAACAATTTAAAATTGTGTCTCCATGTGTCGGGAGGTTTACGGTAGTCATGAAAAGGTACAGGTACAAATAAAGCAACTCTGACCATACTTTATTCTTGAAAAGAAAAATATATCTGATCACATGCCTAATAATATATAGATGAAATGATCATAACCAAAAGTGATATAGAAGAAATTGCACAACTGAATAATAACTTGTTAAAAAAATTTGAAATGAAGGACTTAGGTGGACTAAAATACTTATTGGGAATAGAGATTCTTCGCTACAACAAAGGGATCTTTATTTCCCAAAGAAAGTACATCATGAATTTACTTGCAGAAACAAGAATGGTTGATTGTAAACCAGTAGATACTCCTATGTAAGTTAACCATGGTTTAAAGTTTGAAGAAGGAGCTAATCTGACGGATAAAGAGAGGTATCAACGGTTAGTTGGGAAATTGATTTATCTGTCACACACTCGACCAGATATAGTAGCATATGCAGTAGGGGTATAATAAGCCAATTTATGCATCAACCTCAAGAGGATCATATGGAAACTGCCATAAGGATTGTCCGAAACTTGAAGGGGACACCCCAAAAGCATGGACACTTAAACATTGAAGCTTATACTGATGTTGATTGGGCTGGTACTGCAAATGACAAGAGATTTACATCAGGCTATTTTACTCTTGTGAGAGGTAACTTGGTGACATGGAGGAGTAAGAAGCACAAAGTGGTTGCTCTTTCAAGTACTGAGGCTGAATTCCGAAAAATTGGCAAAGGTATAACTCGGAAGTCTTATGGATCAAAAAGTTGATAACCAAGATTGGTTGTCCACCACAACTACCAAGTCAGTTAAAGTGTGATAATAAGACAACAATAAGTATATCAGAGAATCTTGTATAACATGACAGAGCCAAGCACATTGAAGTGAACAAACACTTCATAAAGAAGAAGATTGAGGATAACAATATTGACCTTCCGTTTGTAAGGTCAGAAGACTAGTTGACAAACATTCTCACTAAAGCTATTATAGGCAGAACATTTACCTGTGTCATGAGCAAGCTAAGCATTGCTGATTCCACTTCTCACCTTGAGAGAGAGTGTTAAAATATTATTATCAGATAAACAAATTATGAGAAATAATTAAGAAAATATTAAAAAAATAAATCAGTAAGAATATCAGAGATAATCAAGAAAATATAGGAGAATCTTAATATAATATCAGAGAATATTCAAATATATTTGTTTAGAATAATTTTTATATTTAGTTTTCTAAAACTTTATATTAAGCGAGTCAAAAAATAAAACATTAAAAAAAAATCTTTTCAAAAAAATAGAACATTCAAGAATTTTCTTTTTTCATATTATGATGTTCTTTGTTATTAGTTACTTGTCTAATATTTCCTAATTGTAAGAATATCATGATAATTATTATGCTTTCTTTTTAAGATAATAATTTTATATTTAAAAACGATTACTCCAGATCTTAATATTTTAACCACGCCAAAAATATGAATATTCTAATAAATAAATAAAATATAAACAACAACATCTCACAAAATAATTTACGCTGATTCAATATTCGGTGTCGCCTATTTGAGATATTTCTTATACATAATTTTTATCCTCTATGATTTTTGCGTATATGTTGTCTATTAGGTATAAGTAATGATACGTTATTATATATTATTTTATCCACAAATGTATTGCACTCTGTCATGCACCAGATAAAGATGCGAGATCATCGATTACAAAAGTCACATAAGTAAGTTAAAATTTGTGTCAAACAACTTTAACACTGAAGTGAAATTTGGTAGGAATTCTTAAATCTAACGTGACATTATTATAGGACAGAGACAAACAATTAAGAATCCATTCCAAAAGTCGCGAGATGCTCCAAATTGTTTGGTTCTGGTTTGTTGTATTTTCACAAGTGTCAAATCCTTCCTTCTTTTTCCACTAAATCTGAACGCAAAATTTACACATGGTGTATGTGATGAACCCTCAAAAAGACAAGAGTATAATCATCCGAATAAACTCATCATATTTAAAACTAATTCAATGGTTCAATATCAAAAACGTATAAATATAACTATATTACAGAATCACTGAATTTCATTTTCTACTCACTAAATATTTATTACATACTCAAATAACATTAAAAAAAAAAAACATGATTGCCCCCACTTGGCTTCTGTTTTGGCACCGTATGATGCTTTAAAACACAGTTTAACCTAGCCCTCAACACCACAAACTCTCGTACACACACAACAACTAACACCGAAAAACGTAGTCATTGCAAATCATGGCACATGATAGCCTCACAAATAATGTCCACTACAAAACCCTTCAATTATTAGTCTTGTGCTTTCCACACCCTTTTCTTGTAATCTAAGTTTTTTCTCCTTTTTCTTTTCATTCTGTCAATTTATACCCTCTGCAGAAACTCCCACCTCACCTGAGAGGTGAGAAGAAGAAAAGATGACCTCAGTCTGCATATCGAACTGCCTCAACGATGCACGTGACCCACGTGTCCCGGTGAGGGCAACCTACGTGAACCTCTACAAGTGGCCGGAATCGGATGCTGAGTTTGTGAGGTCAGTTAGTTGCAACAGAGAAAAGGGTTCCCAAGTGTACGGTCACCCCAGGGTGGTGGATAGCATCTCCTGCAGACAGTTGTATCTCAGAAGCTACACCTTCTCCAGGGAAGAAGAGCACGAGACCGCGAAAACACACAAATGTTTTGGCGTGAAGAAGAAGAAACACCAGAACAAGAACTCAAAGCCCGAGACTGGGAAAACAAAGTGCTTGGTTTGGAGTAAGGCTAAGGAGATCTCGTGTTCTGCGTTGTCCAGGATTTTCCGAAGGGTCTTGTTCTGCTCCGCCAGTGTAGATGTTGTCCACGAATAAATATTCATTTTTCCTTTCTTTTTATATATATATACTTCAGAGATTGTTCCTATTTATGCTCGAGAGAGAAGAGTTTGTTAGTGGTGTAGCAATCTACGTATCTTTCACTGCTTTCTTTTATTAACTTTTGTACAAATTTTGTGTCTTACAGAAAAAGGTTTGTGTTGTTTTTTGCTACCATTTCTGTTTGTAATGCTGTCTTTGCCTTATGTCAACTTATTTTGTGGGCTTATGGAGGAAAATGTATAGCTTTCAGTTTATGATCTACGCTTCATATTTGGATATCAGAAACAAAGTTTTTATCCTAGTTCATATTGGATTTTCAATGTGGTTTGGAAAAACTGCAAACAAATCAAGTAATGATATTTTAACAGTATGAATGTTCATTGTTTGTTTCGTTTATTTTAATTTTTTTTTTCTATCATGATTTATCTCTCGTAGTGTGGACTTGCGTAAATCACTATTCTAAATCAAATGATGAAGCGGAGACATGTTAGAATCTTCGTGTCATGTACTCCCAAAACTAGAAAGTTGGTTGCCTTCCACGCCTGTTCCTTCAAACATAGCAAATTTAAGTTCGATTTTTTATTAACAATTTTCATTTTATTTTCTCCTCCTTCATTTTCTCAAACTTATAAATCTAAATACGACCAATTTATACAAAAAAAAAATATGAAAAAAAAACTCTGTTTTACTTGTACCCTTTTTGGGGTCGTTGTCCACGGCTCGCTACACATTTCATGCAGGTTTAGAGACCACTAGTTTTTTCGACTAATTCAAGAGTCACCAGTTAAAATTTGTTTAATGGTATATCTTATGATTTGATAGTTGTAATATATTTATCAACCACAATGAAACTTATAAATAATGAATTAATTGATTGCACTTCCAACTCAAAAATCAATCTTAAGTTTATAAGACTCAAAATTCTTAAAATAATAAAATTATAAGTTTTTTCCCTTAAACTTTTTTATTTTTATTCACAATTAGTCACACATGAATTTCTAAGAATTTCATAACTTAAGCTTTTGTTTCCCTCCTTTGATGGAGGGTTTTATACTATCTTGTATGCTAAAGATAGTAATTAAACAATTTTTGTTTTGGAAATTTAAAAATTCTGTTATCGCATATGAAACTTAGAATTGAAGTTTACTTCTAGTGTGGCCTTAGCTGTTTGACACCCTCATTGATTTTCCGTTGATTTCTTTTCACTTTATTAATTTGATTATAATATCTCTCTTGGTCAGAGATGTTAAGTAAGTATTTGTATTTTACTTGTGTTGTGTTGCTCCTTTTATTAATGAATGTGAAATATTTTGACACTCTCCTTAGCAACTGTATGATTTGATCCAATGAAACAAGTAATATTTATTTTTATTCTATAGCGTCTTAATAACTTATAAATGCACAAAATGAATAAATAATTAGAGCATTGATTATATGAATAAACAACCTCCAAGGTACACACAAGTTTGAGTCATACATAAAAGTTAGGTAGATGATAATGATTACATTATCCACGCCTATTCACTCATGGACTGTACGGGGTTAGTGTTATGTTTTTTCACTGTAGCATTTCCGATGTCCATACTTTCTAAAAACTCTTCATTACATTACACTGAAATGACATTTATAAAAGTTGATTTAATTTAAGACTAATGTTTATTTTTTTTATAACTACTCATTGAAATTTTATCAAAAGATTCTTAATTAAATGGTTTATATATACTAAACATACTCTTAATCACATGCTAGTTCACTACTTTAACTACTTAATTTAAGAGAGTGAAATAGTCAAAACGATATGCTAACTCTATTCATTTATGTATCTACCATTATTATTATCAAATTAAAATAAAATAATGCAGTTTCTATACAGATATAAATATGTAAATACTGTTATCTATTAAAAAAATATCTACATATGTTTTATATAGATAGAGAAAGAACTCCTTGTTGTTGTTCTCAAAATTATCTACTAACAATTTAAAAATATCAATTTAAATTTTATTCATAACGTTTTATGATTTTGGACATAACGTAAAGAGATGGAAGAAAAATGCATGATACTGGTGTTTTCTTTACACCACCTGAAAAGACTAATCATCAAATGTAATTTAGCATTGTTTCGATATATTTTTCAAGCTAATAATGAAATAGAGTTACAAATAATAAAAAATTAAGAGGCTAAAATTGCGTAACAGAAATTTCAAATACCAAAATTACGAATAATTAGAAATTAATAGACCAAAATTTGAAAATAAAAACCAGAGTTGCAAATTTAGTAAAATATAGGGACGAATAAAATTATAATCAAGTCTATACAAAATAAAGAATAATTAATAAAAAAAATCAAAAGATGAAAAAAATATCTCAAAATACACCCGTGTAACACATCTTCAAAGGAAAAATATATAATGATTCCTCAGTGACAATAATGAAGTTTTACCTTGGAGAATTTCATTATAATTTATCTTCTTGTTATTAGAATATTTTGAACCTTTAAGGTTAGAAGAAGTTAATGACTTATAAGATAATTTGCTTTAGGCTTGAAATATGTCTGTTTACTAAATAATGTGACTTAATATTCTTTAAAAAGTTTATTTAACTGAAAATAACAAACTCTATATAGATCAAAAAAATTCGTTTAATTTTGTTGAGTTGACTTGTTTAAATAAATCCAGAATCAGGATCATTTCTGACAATTTTAACTTTCGAAATGTCAAACTTACCTGTAATATTACAACCTATTTATGGAGGTTTATAGCTCCTGTCACTTCCCCATGGTTTTACATATTCTCAGTTACTTTCTGCCTGTTTGTAACCTTCTATCATGTGTCTTTGATGTCTTTCCTCAGGGTTTTAAACTTCCCTTAATTTTAGTTTTTTAGCTTTTTTTTTTCTTCTCAATTCATAAATCCTAAAACAAATGAAAAGTTAAAAGAAAAGATGTAAAATTGAATTTAACATTCATACAAGCAACAAAGTGTGAACAATAAAATACACATGTTCAAAAACTATATATTGAAACATTATGATATTATTTATTCTCGGTTATCCAATTATTTATAATAAAAATATTAAATAATATTTTTTAGTTATTATTTTTAACGTTGATAATTTGTTTTTATCACGAGAAACACTTTCTATATCAATTTTTAGTAACACTCATTCTATTATTAACATAAAATGTACATGATTTATAGATTATAGGTTCCTTAATAGAGAATATTTTCAACATCAAAAACAATATTTAAATATTAATCTATAAAAAAGTTAATATCTTTATGTTTTCAAATAACATATAATTATTCAATCTTTATTAATCACTCAATTTATAATATATAATATTCAAGAACCTTTCCAACATCAAAATAAATAATTAAAATAATTTTTTCAACATCTTCATCCAACAAATAATCAAACAATTCTATCAAATAATATTATTACAAAAGAAATTAAAACTTATTATATCGCTTTCACATCCAAATATTTTAATATAGAATACTATAAAAAGATTAATATTATAACTTTTCTTAGTCAAATGTTTATCTACAAGACAATTTCGTCAAAATCAACAAGTGTTATAATCTAAGTCTAAAACAATTTATTCAAATATAACAAAAATTTGTATATAATTATATAAATTAAAAATGATCAATTTTTTCAACTCACCTCTCAAATATTGATAAATAAAGTTTAAGAAAAAACACAGAATAAAAGATTTTTAAAATAAATAAAAACTTATTTCATTTAAAAATCTGATTAGATAGAAATATTTTTTAATTCTTCGATTAAATTGATTAAATATACATAAAGAAATTTAAAGAAAAATAAAAAAGTTAAAAAAAAAAAGAAAGAAACAGTTTGAAATAGATAGCTAGACGAGATGCATGGTGCATGACGTGACATTTTGCCTACATTGTTACTTCAAATGGAAATAATTTTTCAAACAGTCAAAGAATCTTTAATGATATTATAATGATTAGAAAAAAAAAATCTTTATAGATGTAAAAATAGAGAAAGTAAAATAAACTAATGAATGTCAATTAGTTACATAAATTTAGTGGGAGTTCAACATATCATTGTTTTATTCCAAATGATGGTTGAAAAAAAAGTTAAAATATGTTATTAGGGTAAAGAAATAGAATAATCTTTAGGTGTGCACAATGCACAATAAATTAAAAGCTTGCAATTAAATTAAGTGTACGTTAACACAGGTTCATCAACTCACAGAATGGGCCCAAATTATGTTCCAACTATCATGTGCTAAAAACCTTATATAGAAGATCTTTCAGAAAAACAACTAAGCATAAAACACAGAAGTAAATAATCTCGCGTTAAGATTAACAATAAAATGCACCACTCCCCATCAGTGGTTGGTTTGATAAAGAATGTGAAATATGACAGGTAAAGCACAGACATGATATAATTGCACAGAAATGAGTAATGTCAAGTAAAGCAACAATATTATACGACTAGGAAAAAATTGGATAAAGTAAGAAACTAATGAATGAATTGAGAAATGTACAGCAGCTGTTCCCGCCAAATCTGAAGGAAGAAATCCAAGAATGATCGATCAATAAAAGATCTCACCAGTACAACTTCTCAAAATGATATATAGCTTGAAATGGACAAAAGAAAAGCAGAAAATCTTTTTCTATGCCGTGGAATTCATCATCATCATCAAAGCTAACCAAGAAAAAAAATAAGCTAAACATAGAGGCAGTATTCCCTTGTGGACACTTCTCTGGCAGCAGAAGGTTTAAAGGGGTATAGTAAAACAAAAGGAGAAAAGGGCCAGCCAAATTCCATGAAGAAGATCTTCAAAGCTCAAACTCTTCATCCTTGAGAGCAATCTCCGCAGCCTCCTCTTCCTCCTCATCAAGCACAAAGTACTCATTCTTCTCCACTGGTCTAAACATGTAAAACATGACAACATAAAATGCAAGACTAGCAGTTTCCTCCGCAGCATTACTCACCCATTGGTACTTATAAGCCGCAATAGTCCTCAAAGCAAACACCACTATTCTGGTGAAATACAAGTACCCAATAACAACAATATAAAACTGTCTGAAAAGCGTCAACTTCGCCAAATTCCTGGAAGCCTTCCCATCGGTTTTGGAGGTCTCTCTCAGCGACCTTATGGACCAAACAATAGGGAAAATAATAGCGCAACAGCAGATAATATCCACAAGCAAAAACACCTGGTTCCAAGTAACCCAGTCTTTGATAAAAGGCCCGGTTTCCCCAATCACAACGGAAGCCAAGTTAGCCAGAACCTGAAGCGGGATCACAATCATCAAGACCTTCTTCTCCCTGTCCTGCAAAAAGGGTTTCAGAAAAGACCACCCTGTGCCTATCAAAACGATGACGGTGAAGAGCAAAACGACGCGGATAAACTGAAAAATGTAAAACAACACGTCCCAGCCATGAGGGAGGCCGGTGACTTTGACGTAATGCTTATCCTCGGCGGCGCAGATTAGATTCAAGGCCTTCATGAGGAGCAAGAGCGCCATGAGGATGTGAATGCGGTGAACGGAGCGCTTGTTGGTGTAGCAGAGGTAAAGCCAGAAGGCGAAGAAGGCGAGGTAGGTTACGGAGAAGAGGAAGTAGAGGGAGGGGAGCTGTGTCTGGCCGGCGGAGAGGTAGTCGCGGGAAGCGTCGGAGTCAAGATTGTAGGCCTCGGTGTGGACGACCATGGTGACCGAGGTTTCCGGTGCGCAGTTGGCGAAGAAGAGGCTGTACTCGTTGGGGGAGGTGACCGGGTATGAGCGGTTGAAGGAGGCGGTGGGGGGAGGTGAAAGGTCGCGGAATGTGAAGAGGCGGAGGATGTAGTGGGAGTCGAGGACGCAGAAGGAAGGGTTCTGTTGGATCTCCATCAGGACTTGGAGGAGAGACTCTTCACTCAGGAGGAAGAATCCCAACCGCGACGATTCCGGCTGCACCGCCGAGGAAAGCACGCCGACGGAGACCGAGGATACGGCGATGGACACATGGCCTTTATGCGTGAAGCCGAATTTCTCGAAGAGGATCATGGGGCGGGTGTCGGAGCTTATGGTGAGGGACTTTATCTCCGCCGTGGAGGGGGAGAAGAGGAAGAGGAGGATGATGAGCGAGAATGCCGTTCGCATTTCGGCCATGGCCATTGCTCTGGTTTGGGTTCACAATGTGAGGGAATCCGATCTCAACATATTATCATATTCTTAGATCTGAATCTGCTTCTCAACTCCTTCTTCACGACCATGACTTCCCACCTACGCGGAGCTAACACATTCCATGGGCCTTCAACAAACAATAACTGTTTTCTTATTAAGCCCAACATGGCCTTTTTCCTCTTTCGGCCCATTACTTTTATTCCTCATTATATTCGTCATGGACCTGGCCCATAAGCTATTCAATTATATTTAACTAGTGTTTTATTTAAGAGGACTAAATTAAGCATCATCTGAACTTACTATGCATTTATATTTATAAAAGGCCTCGTTGTAATTACAACATCAAAATATTTAATTTTAGTTTAACTTTTAATCTGAACCATGATATACTCTATTAAATTGATTTTTTTTGAATAAATTCAGTTTTATAAATTTGATTTAAATAATTTGTTTTTATGAATTTTTAATTCAGAAATATCATTTCATAATTAAATATTTATTTTATTAAAATTTGTCAGAAAAATATTGCACCGTACGTTGAATCGTTAAACCCGAGACAGTTCTAGTTCTTGGAAGTTCTTACACAAGTTCGTTTCTAACATGATGCGGATATAGACATAAAATTGTCGTGAAAAACATTTGTGATTCTCAACGGCAACTAACTAGCATGAAATGGCGGAAGAGCCCTCGCTCGGTTCGTAATCTGGGTTGGCACCATTTATTAAATGCTCTGCTTCGTACTCACTGTTCAAACTTCTAATACCTGATTTTTCTCTCTTTATCCATTCCTTCATCAAAACAAGTAAATAAAACACAATAAAGAAAAGTCTTCACTTGGAAAGCCCCAAGAAAAAAACCCAACAGCATTCAACGCGCTGCAAGAATCTCAAGAAACCTTGCTGCTGAAACAACGCAAATCGCCTTCAATTTTTTTTCAGCTCTCTTATTGGTTTCTCAATTTGTAAGTCTCGCCGCCTTTTCTTCTTCTTTCTTGAACTAGTTTTGATATTTTCAAACGTTGAAATTTTATGACTTGGAATTGAGTTGCTCGAATTTCATCACCTTAATCATCATTCCGTTTGTTAATTTTGTAGAGTGCTATGCAGTGCTGTTTCTGACCAAGAATTTGAAATCACGGGGAAATAAACCAAGAAATTAGGATATCTTGGGTTAGGTGGGTTGGTGAGTAATTTAAGTATATGGTTGTATCAACCCGTTGTGATTCAAACAAAGCAGGATCAGACTCAAGAAATTTGAGGTCTGAGTTTTGGGCCTCCCAAAATTCTAGAGATTTGGTCATTGGTTGCTGCCAAGAATGAATGTGGTGGGCAAAGTTGGAAACTTGATAAGCCAAGGTGTCTATTCAGTTGCTACCCCTTTTCATCCCTTTGGTGGGGCGGTTGATGTCATTGTTGTTCAGCAGCAAGATGGCACGTTCCGCTCCACGCCGTGGTATGTTCGCTTTGGTAAGTTTCAAGGTGTGCTCAAAGGTGCTGAAAAGGTTGTTCGGATAAACGTCAATGGGGTTGAAGCACACTTCCACATGTATCTTGACAATTCGGGGGAGGCTTATTTTGTAAAAGAGGTGGATGATGATGGTGGTGATAAAGGAATAAAGTCAAATGGGACTTCTGATAACTCTGAGGGTAGTCAAGAAGACGCTGGTGTTGAAATTGATAAAAAAAATAATAGTTATCTGAGCATGGATGATAGACTTGGTCACAGACTTGGCCATAGCATATCTGATTCAGGGGTGCCTTATCTTACTGGTGAAGACCATTCCTCGGTTTTGTCACAACTTCAAAGAGCAGAATCTGATGTCGATAGGAGATTTTATGAATTCCCAGATGATCAATCCTCTTTCGAAGGTTCACTTGATGTGGAGAATTTTATGGACTCACAGGGCTCCCATCCGGAGGTGGTTTTGGTGAGTGTTGATGGTCATGTATTGACGGCCCCTATCTCAGAATTAGAGCAGAATGAGGACAATGTTCAGTTAAAAAATCCTCAATTTCATCTAGGCCCTGGTGAAGGGACTGACTTCTATGAGGACAATGGGGAACTTATTTCTGATGAAAATGCTTGGACTGCCGATTATGTTAGTCAGCTGGATGCTTCTAGTAGTTATGACACTAAGGTTGGTGGTGATACTTCCGGGCTTCTCTTGGACGCTCAAAGACAGGAGGAAAATAATTGTTGCACTAAGGAAACCTTAGTGATTAAAAATCAAGAAGATCGTCTTTTGCTAACTGATTCAGAAGACGGTAAATCTTGTATGAAGAGAGAGACTGTCTTCAAAAGTTGTTTGGAATTACACGAGTTTGCTCAGCAGGCTGGAAATGCTGATTTACAAGATGTGGATTCTTCATTGGAGGTTCAAAAGTCAGCAGAGGAGTCTATTGCAAATTGTTCAATTATTGATGAGAATGAAGACGAAAACATTCAGGCTGATTTACAAGATGTGGGTTCTTCATTGGAGGTTCAAAATACAGCAGAGGAATTCATTGGAAATGGTCCAGTTACTGATGAATATAAACAAGAAAACATTGAACAATGTAGAAAAATTGACGGGTTATCTTCCCTTACTGCACCTTCTTCCTTGGATGACCATAGTTCTCCAGAATTAGAAGTAGAACCTCAGGAGGTTGATAAAGATGCATCAGTGAAAATTGACACTGGTTCTGGCAGTCATTCTGGTAATAAGGATATTATTGAATTTAACGATGAACATGTTGGAGAATCAGAATCAAATGATCAGGTAGGTGATAATCAACAAACTCCTGCACTTGAAGATGCCAGTAAGAAAAGTGAACTAACTGCACCTCAAACAGAAACTTCCAACGAGGAGGACCAATGTCATTCTGCTTTGAGTAAGAACTAAAACCTGCGCTTCAAATTAGTTTGGCTGATACTAAGCAATTAAAATTTTTATTTATTTTTCTTAAAATATGTGCAGGATTTGAGGCCTCACTTTGTGGTCATGAACTTAAGGTGGGTATGGGTTTAGTTGCTGCTGCTGAGGTTTTTGAAGCACATCGGATATCTGCGGAGGAATTTAGAAGTTCTGCACCATCCATAATTAAGAATGAAAATCTGGTTTTGAAGTTCAGAGAGAGGTATCTGCGGTGGGAAAAGGCTGCTCCTCTTGTCCTTGGAATGACTGTATTTGGTTTAGACTTACCTGTTGATCCCAAAGATACAATTCCAGTGGAACAGGATGATGCAGTAAAGGCTACAAATGAAGATTCTGGGCCAGCTTCATCTGGACGCAGATGGAGACTTTGGCCTATTCCTTTCAGAAGAGTCAAGACAGTTGAGCATACTGATAATGAATCAAATGAGGATGTATTTGTAGATTCCGAGTCTGATTGGCAAACTTCTATTGTCGAACCTTCTCCAACATCTGCTAGGCATGAGTCTCCTCGCAAGCAATTTGTGAGGACAAATGTTCCGTCTAATGAGATGATAGCGTCCTTAAATCTCAAGGATGGTCAAAATTTGGTAACCTTCAGTTTCTCTTCCAGGGTTCTTGGAACACAGAAGGTTTGGCATTAATTGCGGATCTAGGTTCCATATGACTATACACACAGTTGGCTTTTGCTTACTTTAGCAGGGATGTTTAATCATGTTCCATCTACAGGTTGATGCTCATATTTACTTATGGAAGTGGAATGCAAGAATTGTAATTTCAGATGTAGATGGAACTATTACCAAGTAAGACTAGTGATAATACTTATGCTTTTTAATGTTCTTTTAACTTGTGGAAGTGGAATGCAAGAATTGTAATTTTAGATGTAGATGGAACTATTACCAAGTAAGACTGGAGATAATTCTTCTTGTGCTTTTTAATTTTCTTTTAACTTATGGAAGTGGAATGCAAGAATTGTAATTTCTGATGTAGATGGAACCATTACCAAGTAAGACTAGTGATAGTATTTCTTATGCTATTTACTGTTCTTTTGTTAATTCATTACAATAGCTCTGCTCCCTGCTTTGGAGATTACTTTTGATGAAATCTGAGTGTGGATCTAATATGCTAATTTTGGTAATAATTTATAATCCTGGATCTTACTGGATGAAGGAATATATATAAGGGCATTCTAGTCTAGTTCTGTTTTATATGGTTTATGGTTTAGGATTAGGCTTTGAGTAGTCTTATGATACATTAACATAATGTTTATTCAGATTGTCGGGGTGGGAAGAACAACCTTTCTATCATTAGCTTGTGTGCGTATAATATTAGGGCAATCCTTTTTTCTAAATGTTGAAGTGAATTGACATATGTCTTTTTTTTTCTTTTACTTTTTCCAGTGATGTTCACTAACTACTCTGAAATTTATTATCATTATTAGGCTGCTTTTACATTAATGTAATAGTTGGCTTAGACAAAAATTGTTTACATGAATGCTTTTGCTGTTATGGGTAGATAAATATGTGCGGTATTTTAAGGAGTTTAATCTGATTGTCAAAGGCTTAACAGTCCTTCACCCAGGTTATGAAACCATAGAGAGAGTTTATGGCTAGCTGAACATATATTAATGAACATCAAACTAAAATAAAAAAAATTGCTGCAAGAATAGAAGACAGAGTTGCATTATGTGGCACTGGTTTCAATTCATATCAACTCCTTAGTGCTTTACTATTTTCTTCCTTTCAGATCTGATGTTTTGGGGCAGGTCATGCCTTTAGTTGGCAGAGATTGGACACAGACTGGAGTGGCAAGGCTTTTCTCAGCCATTAAAGTATGTACATTTTTTTACATTCACATCGAAGTTTTTGTCAATTGAGATGGAGTAGGGTTGTTAATGTCTACATTTAATGAGGTCAATGGCAATAGATCTTTCAAACGTCTTTCTGTAAGAGGCATCTTGTCTACATTTGTTGTTGCTGCCATTTCTGAATGTTTGTGCAACTCCCTCCTCAGTCCTCATTTCAACAGTCTTAAGTTTTACTTGATTCTCAAATTAGAGGGTTGACTTTTATAAAGATATTTTTGAGTTTTGACTTTGGAGAAAAGGAAAAGAACACTCAGTTCCCAAGTAACTGGTATTTACTTAATCAGTGTTCTATTTTAAGGATGAGATGAACTATAGACTAAGAGTCCTTGTTGCATCTGGAGTGGATTTTGTAAACACTTGGGGAGATTTTATGCTAATGTGTTTGTGTTATGTTTGTATGTATGTAAGCACACACAAGCAGGTTTGCTAAGAAGTGAAGCAAGTTCATATGAACTTGTGCTTGAGCTTGTTTAGCAAGTGAGCCACAAGCCTGACCAAATCTAGTTTGCCTTATGAGTAATTTTCAGTTAACAAAGACTAGTGATTAGGCTCTTTTGCTTCCATCTATTAGAATTTACAGAGTAGAGAGAGAAATGGATTTTATTATAAGAGAGATTATACAAATTGATTTTACTACAGTAAGCTCAGCAATTTATAACTATACAGAGATGAGCTAACTATGCTAGTGAACTAACTATGGTAGAGGTGCTACTATAGTAAGGATAACAAACTGTAATTAACAAAGTTTAGTTAAGCTGACAAATTGCAACAAACTTGTTACAGAGATTCTAAAAAGAAAGGGATATACTGCCGATTAATGTATATACTTGAAGAACTTGTACCTAAAATGGTAATGGACAATGTCCACAGGCCTCTTTCAATAACATTTACAATTTTTTACTGTTTCATTTTTCGGTTTGCACAATTAGTCAACGTTACTGTTTTTTGCTTCAGTACTATAGTTTGCACATGTAGTGGGTATGAGCTCGCCTTTTTATGTCTGTATAATCTAAAAGGAAACATAGTGTGCTTAATGTTATCATGATTTCCTGTTACTTCATTGTATTTTATGCCCAGAAGATTAATGTCTCATACTAGATCCTTATTTTATGTCAGGAAAATGGATACCAGCTACTGTTTTTGAGTGCCCGTGCTATTGTCCAGGCTTATCTTACCAGAAACTTTTTGGTTAACCTGAAACAGGTACTGAAACAACCAAGCTTTTCTGTAATCAATAACAGATAATTTTTACAGTAGGATTATTCTGTTTCTAAAGAGATGATGCCAGAAACCCTTCTATGCGATTTTCTTTTTGAAAAGTTTAGCATAAAGGTAAATGTCTAGGGGTGTGAGTACTTTAATTATCCTTCTAGTCTTGTCAAGTTGAATGGATGTGGAAGCCATAATTATTAGCATATGGAAATAACATCATGCTTAAAACACGTGACTTATCACTAATTTACAATCGAAAGACATGTTGAAGCAATCTGATATCAATTGATTAGAAGTATGGGAGTACCACACCGTAAAAGTTAGCCAGTTTAGCCAGAGTCCTTTGGAAACCTCACATCAGAATCTTATACTTCCAATATGGGACTCAAGTCCCATACCTCAAAATTGGATATCATCACTTTGTCAACTCTTCAATTTTGTAATTTCTCTTCTTTATATCCTTTCATCTTGACTGGTCGGTTATCTTTGAAAAATTCTGTGTTAGATACCAAGAGGTCTATTCTAGGAGGCAAAGGATCCAATGTGATGTAGAGGGTAGTTAGGAAGACCTATTTGTCGGTTAAGGGAATTATGAGGAGAAGGATTAATAAATACCATTGTATATTGTACAAGGGTAATGCTTTTGTAATTGAGCTAAACTGTTTCCATGGTGTAAAGGAGGTTTTCCCTTGCCGAGCAGAATAACAGAAATTCTCTCTGCTAGCTGGTGCATCCCCCACCTCATGTGATACTAAAAAGTTCATATATTTGCAGGATGGCAAGACCTTACCCAATGGACCTGTTGTTATTTCTCCTGACGGATTATTTCCCTCTCTTTACCGAGAAGGTGAGACACTTTTAATGTGAGAGCAATTGCTATTGAATAGGTATTGCAATTTTAGATTATGTAGCCACTCGTGATCCATGGATGCTATAATGACTTCTCTTTCTGCTGATGTACACATGCTTACATGTGATGATTCCTTCTTTATGATTACTTGTATACTGTTGTCAATATCACCTAAGTGAGCTAGACAGTAAACAGTATGGTGGACCAAAACAAGGAATTTATTGTGACTATGGAACATATAAGTGATCCAAATGCATAGATTTCAGCAAAATTAAGTCTTTTCTGAGTTTTGACTACTGTTTTAGGCTAATGGACTAGTTGATATTTAATCATTTCATCATTATGTGTCTGGAGTTCTGACTGAGTTAAGTGGCTGGGTATATTATGGGCTTGGGCTTATGTATTGATTTTGAATTATGATATCATTAAAATTTTTGACATACTTTCTTTGGTTTACCCGCAGCAAAAATATGGTTTCACTTTTATTTTGTCTGGCATTGAATTATCTACAATCCTCCTGATCTGTGCTGATAGACATTACAAAGCTTTAAAAAATGAAAAAGTTAAATAAACTAGCAATCAGCTATCACTTGTGTGTTTTTGATATCCGTCTTATTTTATTAAACATACACATCTGACTTCTTATATTATTATTGGGCCTCTTAACCGATGGAAGTAATAAGAAGGGCACCTCATGAGTTCAAGATTGCTTGTCTAGAGGTAATTTCCAAAACACAAGCAACTCAGAAGTGCCATCAGAAGATATTTTCTTTTCCATACTGACATCATACCTGTTCGGATAATAATGTTTTGCAGGATATCAGAAGACTTTTCCCTTCTGATTATAATCCATTTTATGCGGGGTTTGGCAATAGAGACACGGATGAACTTAGTTACAGGAAGATTGGAATCCCGAAGGGCAAGATATTTATTATCAATCCGAAGGTGTGCATCCTGGATTAATATTTTTTTACCATAGTATTTTCTTTAGTTCTCACAGGGTACTAACAAAATGCCATGAAAACTAATAGGGTGAAGTCGCAACAAGTCACCGTATTGATTCAAAATCCTACACATCATTACACACACTCGTCAATGACATGTTCCCTCCCACTTCTTTGGTTGAGCAGGTGATAAAAGAGTCTCCAAAACGTTTAGATTGCAATTTATGAACTTTACAACTAATAAGATTTGATTTGCAATATTCTATTATGACAGGAGGATTTCAACTCATGGAATTATTGGAGAATGCCTTTTCCAGACGTCGAGTAGTTCAATGCTTAAGCTATTTTGTTCCTTTTGACAAGGATCCGTTGGTATGGGACCATCCAAGATGTTGAACGATAATGCAACATGTCCTTTCTACTTGGCACAAAACTGTGACATGATTGGAAAGTGTCCTACTACACGGGAATTCGATCATTGTATACAAGTGTTCTCTAGCAGAACCTTATTCAACACGCCTTTGTTTTTCTTCTTTTTGATCTTCATTGGATCTCGATTAATCATTATCCATTTAATCAACCACATTGTATAACATTTGGTTTACATGTATTATACTCATTTTTTCCTCACCAAATATTGTCCGGGCCAACATCTGTACAATAAATTCACTCGTCAAGAAAAAATGTTTACTTTTCTTTCCAGAACCCTCCTCCCCCACGTAAATTTGATTACAAGTTTCATATCAATGATTTCAAATGTAGAAGAGGCAAGTTTAAAAACGTTAAAACCATTGCATATGATGGACCAGCTTTGTATCTATATTAAAGATGCTGAAACGACTGATTCAAACTGTCCTGACCCATGTATCTATATTAGTTTCCATTCGTTGCACCTGGGCGCACGAGTGAAAACACGTACAGAGGTACGGTGAGGGACTGTATGAGTGTGTATTGCATATGAAATTATGTTTTTGAAACATTTTAAACGGAAATTGAAACATGCAGAATACTGGTATAACGAATTCCAACAAGGTAGTACTACAATTTCACCCCTTTTGAATACGGGTACACGTCACGTCTCACAATTGTCCCTTGAGCTTAGAAGGACAATTCTTAGAAGTGAAGATGTAATTGTTAATTCGTGAAAGAGCGTCATGTGAAGTGGCATCCACATTTTTGTCGAGTACTTTAGAGACTAACAAAGAAAAACCAGAGTCTATTATTCACAGCCTTTTCTGGTTTTTGCTTTTCCTACCCTTCTTACTATAAAAGTTCCACTTGCTGTTTTACGTATAAATTAAGCTTTGCATTGACACTGCTTGCAGACTGATTTGGCTATTTCCACTTTAGGAAACGTGGATTTGAAATGTTTAAATCCAACTTCATTCTCTGATTGGATTTCAGAAAACTCCCTTTTTTGAAAAAAAAAATATTTACTCAAAAGTAGATCATATATATGTTTTTAGGGAAAGGTTTCTTTTATCCTTTTACGATTTAAATGAAGCTGATATATATTTTTTTCCATTTATTTTCATCTCATATAACTCTAAAATATGAATTAGCCATGTAACATAAAACTAAATTCAAATAATAACATGATAATAATGCTTCAAAATTTATGTTCAACTATTTTTTTTTTTTACTTTTTATTTTGATTCTTTCCTTATTATCAACGTCGAATTTATATTTTTCTTAAAACGTTCCTAACATATTCAAATAATAATCATTAATTATAATAATAAAAATAATTCTGAGTAAAACTATGAGGTAGTAATTTCAATTAAAGTATCTATATTTATTAATTTTATTTAATTATATAATAAACTACAATAAAGTATAATTAGTTTTTTTTTATTATAATAACAAATACGCAGTGATAAATAATATATTATATACTATATTAATAAAAAATATATTATATACAATATAGAGAAAATGCCATAAACTAATTTGCCTGTGAGAATACACTATCGTGAACAAGAAAGGGAATAAAATACTATAAAATTCTCGCCTTTAGTTTGTATGGTTAGAAATGTTGTATTTAACTCTCCTAAAGTAGTAAGTTACGTCAAATGTCCTTCTTTCCTTACAACTTAAGTTAAGCTTACAAAATATTTTAATCTAAATTAAATTTTTACTCTTACTTTAAGCACTATTATTAAAGGTCACATATCAATTAAATATATAAAAGAATAAGAATCAATATTTATTTTAAAAGGAGTTGTTGGACTTTATCAAATTACCTACTACAAGTATCAAATTACCACGAAAGTAACTTGAAATTATTTTTGCTCTCTTGATTAGGTTTGAAATCCAATCATAGTATTCCAAGTTAGAACCATATTTATTTTGACCTTAAAAGAATCTCTGAACTTTATTGTGGTAGTTGTTAACATGCCTTTATCTATCTCAAGTTGGATGGAGAATCTACTAATCTACTGAGAGTAGGAACTTGGCGACAAAGCAATTACTTTCGAGATTTGTTTTGTTGCCCCATTCTTTGTTCTCGAAACCAATGTTCTTGAGTAGCTTTGGAGAGCGAGTGATCACATAACAAATGCATCGTCACCTTCTAATAACCTGTAGTCTCATTTCATCAGGTCAAACATGTTAGAATTTCCAAAGACACAGAGAAACCAAGATGCTAAACACGAGAACATTTGTATTTGACCTAGTCAAATAAATTAACATATTCACTACACATGGCATCATTCCCCATGACTCATTTTACTTTATTTTAAATTTCATTTCCCTCTTTCATTAAAGGACTTTATAAAATTAAAATTAAAATAAGATAAGAGAGGAAGAGATAGACCAGCTTAAAAAGAACTAGACATTTTTTTAGTAAAATATTCCTGACAAATCATAGAGACAAGTGAAAACGATTTTGCATATAGGGGGAAAATTTGACTAAAGAAAAATTAGTTTTTTTTCTCCTTAAGTATCTAAATTATTATAAGAAAATTATAATTCTACCCCAGAATTATGAGAGTATAATTATTTAGAGAATCTTAAAGAATAAAATACCATTTTTCTCTTAATTTATCTCTAAAATAAACAAAGATAATACCAAAGAACTTTTAGAATGATTCTAAAGCACCTTACTTACCTCCTTTAATAGAAAATGTAAACCTAAGTTGAAGTTCCATAGACGTGGGACTTTTTTGCTTCTAAAAAAATTTAAATATAATAGATAAGTACTATTTTTTTGTGTGTAATATAGAGAATACATATTCATTTTATATAACTAAAATTGATCAAAATAAATACTCTTAAATATAAATTATATTTTAATTAAAATTTATAATAAGATAAACATGTTTAAAACATATAATCATATTGTATATGTATGATAAATAACTATAATTTAATTTACAAGTAAAGATGAACAAAATTGAGAAAGACAATCATTTATTTTAATGAAAAACCCTGTTGTAGAATAGTGGTTGATAAGTAAAAGGGTCTACACATGATTAATTTATATAAAATTGAGAGTAAGCACAAAAGTAAAAAATTGAAAAAGTAGACAAAACAAGCTTCTTCCACGAGAGATGCTGCGTTTAGGTTTCTGATAATTGGACACGTCATTCCGAACGAGCTCCTCACTTGAGACATGTCTTCATACACACAAAATTTATGTTCCTTCCAAGAACGTCGGTGAAACAAACAACAAATTCAAAAAAAAAAAAAAAAAAAAAAAAAAAATAAAAAAAAAAAAAAAAAAAAAAACCATGTCATTTACCTTGTCAATATTCAATTTTCATAACTCATATTTTACATGCATGAGACTGCTACTTTGCATGGCATAGTTACGTTAATGAGTGATTAACCAAACACGCAAAGATAAGGACGCGAAGATTCATTCTATTGAGACCTCTACCAAAGTAGATGTATCATTCACCTACTTCGGTACTAGCTTCGAACTAGTGTGTTAATCATTCTTTACTTTCATTTTCATGGTACGAACAACAAGGGTAACTGTGTTTCTTCCATTGAAACTCAATAAAAAAACAACATTAGTGTCAACATCGTCCTGAGTTGGAGACTCTCAACGTGTACTTACGTATATCAAATTCAAATGGAAGAAGACAACAAACTAAGGATGTTATTATGTATGAATGAAACACATGCATGATTGTGTCAATTATGGCAGCCACTAATTACGGACTATATCTTGTCGGGTTTGAATCTCTAATATGATTCTTGAGTTGAACTTGCTTGATTTGCACAAAGTATCCTTTTATTCACTCAGAAGATTGCTATAACAGGAACAATTATTGTTCTAGAAAGTAGCCGTTAATAGGTGTTGTGTATCAATTCTGCACCAGCAAGAACGAATGATTAAAGCACTGCATGTCCAATGTGAAAGCATAATGAGGATATATTTATTCCGAAGAACACTAGTACTTCAAACAAGTTACATATATTGACACAACTTTCTTTGCTTTTCAGATTAGTGTCATATCGATGTTGATTAGTGTTGGATGGTTCACAACAAACCAAGATTCATAGAATTGACAACTTATATGTTAGTACTAACATTAGACAAACAACTACTAATCACTAATTTTCAATCTTTTATAAAGAGATCTGCAAATCTTTAATCTAAAATGTTCAACATCATTATCATGCATGACTTCAGAATTCCCGTTATGACATCTTTACCATTAAATAATTATATTATTTATTTTTGTTTTTACTTTAAATATAAAAAAATAAAAAGTCTTACACTTTAAATGCTATAATTAAATTTATATTTTTTAATTTTTTTTTACTTTATGCAAATAAAAACTATACATAAAAATAATTCGAATAATTTTTAGAAAATAGCATAATTAGGTAAAAGTAAAAAAAATAAAAAAATATATTTTTACAAAAAAATTAAAATAATAATATGAAAAAAAAACTTGAAGGCAAAAGGTTTTAAATAAAATAAAATAATAATATTACTAAAAGAAGAAAAAGATAAGTAGAAGTTTCCTCCACCTTAATTAATTAATTAATTATATAATTCAATATTAATTTAATTTAAAAAGCTTTATAAGTATTTTTGTTCCATCTCTCTCTTTTTCCCTCGACCATATCCCTCTCTCCATCATCTCCCTCTCTTTCTACCATATCTACTATATCTCTTTTTCTACCATATTTTTTATATGTGTATCTACCACCTCTCTTTCTCTATCATATATTTTTTTTCTTTTTCTTTATCTCTTTCTTAATCTCTATCTACATGTTATTTAAACACTCTGTCTAGGGATGATAAAAAAATTCATATATGTGAATATACGTTTGTAACAAATACTAAATAGATATATGCAAGTAATAAGTATTATAGTATCAAATTCGTGAATATTAATGAAGTTATATACGAGTATTATGGTATCATGAATACTCGCTAATTATTTTTAGTAAATTATGTTTGAATATTTTTAAAACAATAAAGTGATTAAAATAAAATTATAGAAAAATATTAATCATTACATATTATTTAGAATTTGATTTTATATATTTATATTTTTTATTTAAACTTATGAAATTAAAGTTTTTTTTAAAAAGATTAATTATTTAGAACTTATATTCTGTGTGCAACTCATTTAAATTTATTCTTTAGAAAGATCAAATTACTTATATTTTATTTAAATTGTACTTTAAAAATATTTTTTGTTAAATTTATGTTTTGAAGAATTGGTTTTAAATAATTTTACTTGAAATTAAAAAAATAAAAATGAAAACATTCACAAGTATTCATAGATATCTCATGTATAAAAATAAATCTACAATTTTGTTATATCCAACAAGTATTGAGACGAACTTTTTTAGACGGGGCAGGTAATTGCCGTACCTATCCCAATTTGTTACCATTTTTAATTATAACTTATATATTATTTTATGAGGAGTTTAACTACTTAAATATTAAAAGGTAACGAAGGATCAATTTTTACACATTTTTTAATTAATTTTAATAAATTTATATATATGTTTATTATTTTTTTTATTTTGAGTCATATACTCTTATTAATTAATTAATTTTTAGTAATACAATGGTCTTTTGTTTATTTTATATGTTTATTATTTAATTTATTTATTATTTATATTTTACATTTCTATAATTTAATTTATTTGTAATTTAGTATTTTTTTCTATTGATTTATATTTATGTTATTTAAGTTATATATTATTTATTTTTATTAATTTATATTTCATTTCATTTAATTTAATTTCAGGTTTTTGTTAATTTTTATTTATGTTAATTTACTTTTGTTTATGTATTGACATTTTTATTAATTTATATTTATATTATTGAATTTATCATATACTGATCTTTTGTATTATATTTTTATATTATATGTTTCTTCGTACCTTTCTTTGAGTTAAGTATTGATACTTTCATTCATTTTTATTATTTAATTATTAATTATTTTTTATTTAATTATTTATTGATAACGTTTTGTCTTTCTTTCCAGTTTATTTATATTTTTTTATCTAATCTATTCTTTATTTTCAGTGATATAATAGTTCGTTTATTTCATGTTCTAGTGATATACTAGTTTGCATCTAATAATCTATTTAATGTTTTGTTTAACTTCTTATTTTATTTAGTTTTATTTTATATTGATTTTGACTTTATCCTTTCATAATTCAAGAAATATAATAATAATAATAATAATAATAATAATAATAATAATAATAAAAAAGTAAAAGCAAACAATTATTTAATTTAATACATTTGGATAAAAGGAAGTTCATGTATATTTATTATTATCTTTATACTTTTTTAAGTATTCCTTTTAAATATATATATATATATATATATATATATATATATATATATATATATATATATTTGAATTAAAAATGTAAAAGAGTATGTCATTTCGGTTAACAAAAAATAATAGGTTTTTTGAAATGAATTAGAATCATAGACTATGTTGAGACACGAATGTTTCTGTTTAAGAAATCATAATTTGATATACTAGAGGATAAAAGGCAAAGATCATGATGTGGAGTATAATGAAGTTATTAACAATTAGTTAAATATTTAGATAGTTTATAATAGTAATTGATATTCATGGACTAAACTTTAAACTATCCAATTTTAACATCATCGAGATTAGACATTAAGTACATATTTTGTATGCAGCTGAAAAATGATCGAGATTTTTAAAAAAATAATTATAATTATACTAATATTATAATGAAAAATACTTTATTGTTTAATCATTTCGCAAATAATTTCGATATTCGTAATATATCATCACATGTAATATATGAATCCATATGTTTGACAAATTAAGTGTTTTGATACATTCAATAGTTTCATAAAGAGTTGAGACCTAAAGTAATTAAAATACACCTTCATCCTTTAATTTGTCAAGATGTCTTCTCGAACAAAATCATAATGAAATTCCGAACTTCAAAAGAGATAATACCTTAGATGACTATAACAATATTATCTTAACAAATTGATAAACATTGAGAGATTTTTTTCGAATACACTTAATAATTTTACATTGCTTAGATATGAGCAAAAACAATTAAAATACACTTTATTCTTTCAATAAACCAAGATATCTTTTTTAAGAATAAAACTGTGATAAAAATTCAAGCTTCAAAACTAAAAATACTTTAAATATGGTGATTAATGCTGATTAATATTATCTCAATAGAATCCAATCCCTCAGGGTTTTTTTTTTTTTAAGTTGAAAAAATTTATTAACTTGTTTGTAGAAACATTTTCAAATCTGCACATTCTTTTCAACCCATTTCCAATTGTTTTTATAGAGTATTGACCATTGGCAGGTGAAAGTCATTTAATGTAATGAAGTTTTGTGAGAAAAAGATGATTGATAATTAAGAATTGATTCCAACACATGTATAAGTTATGAAATGTATAAGTTATGAAGTTATGATTAAAGGATTGACATAGAATAATGTTAGAAAAAATTACAAGGACATACGAGCAATATTATTGCTAATTCACGACCGAAGTAATTAAAAATTGGTTCCTTTGCAACCCTCTTTTAAGTGAGATTTGAGATTGAATACTCTTGCTTTAACATGACTAATTCTTATTGTGGGATTATTCTTTTGCATTTTCCAACCGAATAATTTTGTTCAGAAAATAATACACGTTTAAGAAATAAGAGGATTAAATTTTCATCCTTACACAATTTAAATATAATATAATAACTAATTTAAATACACTTTAAGTCTTTCCAATTACTATATTGATTTTAGTCTTTAAAATATAATTTTTAATATATCATAATAATAATTCTAAAAATACAAATTATATTTTTATGATTTTCTTAGAGATAAAATGTTGATGATATATTGGGAAATAGATAATTTTATAATCATTTAAAATTATAACATTAAATTAATATATAAAAAAATAGTCATAAAAGTTATAATTATTTTTAGTAAAAATGCAATGCTAAAAAGTAAATTATTATGAAATAAAAATAATATATACTTATCATTTTATATTAAATAATAAATATATTACTTCATTAAATTAAGTATATAATTTTTTTAATAATTTTATTTTAAAGTATTTTTCGTATTAAATGAATTATATTTAATTATAAGGACTAAAAAATTATAATTAAAATGTTAGAATTTAGAATTAATAAATATTTTTAGGAACTAAAAGCATACTTATATTTAAGTTTTGAGTCAGAAGGACTAAAAGTATTTTTAAAACTAATTAATTTTAAAAATAAGATTGAAGTTAATGCCACAAGAGATTTGTTTTATGATATTGAAATAAACAGGGACAATAAATACATAAAAAATAGAAACAAAAATATTGAAAAAGGAATAAATACCTGTAAAAAAAATAACGACAAAATGAGTTTATTACTATCTTGCAACTTAAGTTTTGGAAACCATTCTTCCTTTTCGTGCTAATTCATATTTTTAAATTTTAAATATTTTTCATTTATTTAAAATAAACTAATTTACATTTAATATATTTGAATTTCTTACCAATTGTGAATTGTTTTATCCAAATATAAGGTTAGTATAAAAAGATAGAAGGAAAAGAAAGAAAATTTTAAAACCGGTGGGTTTAGACTTTTTTTGGTGTTAATTGTCCATGAAAAACATGAAATAAACATCCAACTGAATATAATTGATTGCCGAACAATATAATTGACTATATTGCCTAAATTGCAAAGCATTGACTTGTATTAAGCTGTGATAATGGATTGTAAAGAACTAATATCGATTATGAGAATTTGTATTTTTTTTATTGCAATAACAGTGAATACATAAAAAAATATTAATAACAACATATATTTATAATAAATTGATAGTTAAAAAAATATTTTTAACTTATTTTTCTTATTTTCTTTTTTTTTTCACTTGTTTTTTTTTTTTTTTTTTT